>OBJA01000330.1_pt1 | contig 43389 bp, 38 predicted proteins | sample 1519751 | NCBI WGS metagenome assembly OBJA01 (sample SAMEA3881238, study PRJEB22517) | soil metagenome | biome: lake sediment; feature: soda lake sediment; material: sediment, water from around vicinity | place: India | collected 2013-12-23 | depth 3 m
CAATTACAGCATTATTTATTTTCAGGAAATCTCCTCCAATAATTCCTGAGATTGGTTTAATTTCAACGGCAGCATAAACATTGTTTACATGAGCAAGTGATGTGAATATAGCATTTTCTATACGACCTATGAATTTGTGCATTCGAATTTCCTTAATCTCTCCAACAAACATACTTTCGATATTGGCATTAAAGCCGGAAGCTTGATTTTCGCTAATTAATTCTTTCTTTTCAATTAATGCAAATAAAACATTATCAATATCAAAAACAGAATTTGATGCTCCTGTATCTAAAAGAAGAATAAGTTCATCACTTTCATTTATTGAAGCTGTTACAACAATATGATATCCGCTTTCCTGCAGATTTAAAAACTTTATGGGAATTTTGTACTTCATTTAATCCTCAAATTCATCCGAATATCTTTTTTTATTTCCGGTAGATTTTGGTTTTACTGAAATTTTATAATCTTGCTCAATTACATCTTTTGCATTTGCTTCCTCTCGTTGGATTTCACGCTCAGAATCAGTATCTTGATACTTTTCCGCTTTTCTTTTAAATACATCCCTCACTATTTTATTAAAAAAATACGGATTCTTACTGCCAATCATTATTAATCCTGAACAAATCACAATACTTAAAAGCACAATAGCGTAACCGAGTTCTGCAATGGTCTGTCCAGAAGAAATCCCTATTTGCAAAGGAATTGAAGCCAATACTGCAGGAACCAGACCCTTTGGAGACATTATTGACATTATTGTAATTTCTTTAGGACTAACATCTTTTCTAGCGAAAAGCCTTATAACTACGGGCCTTACCAACAGAATCAAAAAAACTAAAAGTATTGCCAGTAAATATGTAGAAGCACTACCAAACTCAATTACAATTCCTACATAAACAAAAAAGTATGTTTGTAATATAAACACTATTTCTGAAAAAAAGTTTTGTTCGTTATCATTCAGTTCCGCAGCATTAAATTTAAATATCTTCTGCCAAATTGAGGAGTTTTTAAGCGAATTGGAATTTCCCAAGACTATCCCAAAACACAATGCAGCTATTCCTCCGTTAAATCCCAATATCTCAACTATTCCATATACTAGAAAAACAAATGCGAGAGTAGTGAACATACCATTTTTTAATCCTCTAACAAGATTTAACAACAAACTCCATATTATTCCTCCTGCTAAGCCAATCAAAGCAGCAAAAAGAAATGACTGCCAAAAGGAATTCAATATACTAGTGAATTCAAGTTCTCCTGCTTTCATTGCCTCAAGTGCAGCTAATCCGACAACGAGACATAACACATCGCTAAATGCTGATTCAAGCAGTAAAACAGTATTCGCTTTTTTGCCGAGCTTCAACTGATTTAATATAGGTACAACTACCGCAGAGGATGTACCCCCTACAATTGCTCCTAGAAAAATTGCCTCAGCCAGATTCAGTTCAGTAAGCAGCATCGATATTGAACTTACTATTACTGTTGTTAAAACAAAGTTTGACAAAGTCACCAGAGAAGCAGAGGCAACAGCAGTTTTTAACTCAGTAAACTTGAGGCCAGTTCCACTCTCAAAAAGTATAACTACTAGGGTTATTGTCGTAAATATTCTTCCAACTTCACCAAAAAATAGTTCTTTATCAATAAAAAAACCGACAATAATCCCAATCACCATTAGTAATAATACGTTTGGAATTTTTGTTCTATCAAAAATACTGTTAAAAAAATGGGCAAAGAATATCAGCGCACCCATGAACATTACTGCAATTGTTATCTTATCCATTAAATTTTAAAATTATTTTTCTTTAACTATAGATTAAACCTTTTCACTAAATATATGTCAAAATATCTGAAACCAAAAATATAAAAATTATGAAAACAAAAATCGTTTATTTATCAGTTCTTTTTCTAAGCCTCATTATTACGACAAATGTAATCGCTCAAAAACAAAAATCTGAAAAGAAAGGCAAATCTCATCATGCTTGTGCACATATGGATGATTTAACTGATGCTCAGAAATCAAAAATTGAGGCAATACATCTTCAAAAAAGAGAAAAACTTGTTGAGTACCGAGCTGAAGTTAAAATAAAAAAGGCTGAGCTTGACAAAATGAGACTTTCGACAATTACTCCTGAAAAAGAAATTAATGCTAAGGTTGATGAAATTGCAGTTATTAAAGCCAATATGCAAAAAGAAAGAATATCTGCAGAGCGCGCAATAATGAAAGAGTTAACTCCTGAACAACAGACAAAATACAAGTCACAAATGCTTCATAAAGGGTCTCGTAGTTCAAAATCAGGATGCACTCATGGAGAAATGCATCAGAAAAAAGAAATGCACAAAGATTGCCCACACAATAAACAACGACAATAAGTTGATTCAACTTAAAAACGATGGAGTTTGTATTGCAGACTCCATTTTTTTACAAAAAATATCAAGTCTATATATTGAATAATATCAAATAAAACTAGCACTAAAACGCTAAAAAATAAATAAAAAAATCAAAATTTATGTAAACTATACTGGCACATCATTTGTGAATATGCGCTTTATCTGATGATTATTTACTATTTTTACAAAAAAAATGAGCAAATATATATTCATATTATGTATTTTAATAAGCATTAAGTCTTATTCTCAATTGCAAAAAGTTTCAGAAAAAGAAATTATAGCAACCGATTTTAAAATAGATAAACTAGGCAATTTCTATTTTATTAACTCAGGTAAAATAATGAAGTATAACAAAAACTTTGTCAAAATTGCTGAATACAATAATAATTTCCTTGGAGATATATCCTATGCTGACGTATCTGATCCATTCAGAACATTATTGTTTTTTAAAGATTTTAACCAAATAATTTTTCTTGATGCAAATCTCGCAGAATTAAAATCTCCAATTTTATTAGACGAGCTTGGACTTTTTGATATCTCAGCAATTTGCTCCTCCATTTCCGGTGGTTTTTGGGCTTTAAAAAATCATAACTATCAAGTTATTCAATATTCCGGAAATTTAAATATTATGCAAAAAGGCACTGAGTTGCTTATGACAGGAATTAATGGCGAGCCTATAAAAATGATTGAGACTACAAAATATGTTTTTATATTGCTTAGTACTGGAGATATATTTGTTTTAGATAATTTTGGAGCCTACTATAAAAGACTAAAATATAGCAATATTACAGACTTTACAGTTAGAGATGATAAAATATACGTACTTGCAGGCAAAAACATTGTCGTAACGAATATTAACACTCTAAAGGAAACAATAATTCAGGTTCCTATACAAGACAAAATTCTATCAATAGATATTTCCGGAACACAAGTTTTTTTCCTCACTGAAAAATCGTTAATAACTTTTAATATTCATATCTAGTTTTTTATTTCAGAATAATACAAAAAATGTTATTTTTAGACTTTAATTTTAACTTAAAAAAACTACAATTATGCATATAGCTGTTGCCGGAAATATTGGAGCAGGTAAAACTACTGTCACACAACTTTTAGCTAAACACTATTCTTGGACTCCACATTACGAAGATGTTGATGATAATCCGTATCTCACAGATTTCTACGAAGACATGCAAAGATGGTCTTTCAATCTTCAGGTATATTTTCTCAACAGCAGATTTAACCAGATTTTGGAAATTCGCAATTCAGGAAAGACTGTAATTCAAGACAGAACCATTTATGAAGATGCTTTTATTTTTGCCCCAAATCTTCACTCTATGGGATTAATGACCACTAGAGATTTTGACAACTATTTCAGTTTATTCCAACTAATGTCAAAACTAGTTATGGCTCCTGATTTATTAATTTATTTAAGAGCGAGTGTGCCAAAACTTGTACAACAAATACAGCAAAGAGGAAGGAAATATGAAAATACAATCAGACTAGATTATCTGAAAAGATTAAACGAAAGATATGAAGCTTGGGTTGCAAACTATAAATTAGGAAAACTTCTAATTATTGATGTTGACAATACTGATTTTACCGAAAATCCCGAAGATTTAAGATTGGTAATAAATAAAATTGATGCAGAACTGCACGGATTGTTTTAATCATTAATAAAATCTTTTAACTATCTGTCTGTCACCGATTTTCTATTCTATCCCTTATCAGCTTCCATTTCTCATCACCCATTTTTGTTCCAATAACTTCAATAACGTGTCCGGACAACAAAGCTCCTATTTTTGCACATTTATCGAGGCTAAAGCCTTTTGCAAGTCCATATAGAAATCCGGCAGCATAATTATCTCCCGCACCTGTCGTATCAACAGCATTAACAACAATCACACCTTCCTTGTGACAAAATTGACCACTTTTAACCAATGAGCCCTTTTCTCCAATTTTTACAACCGCAATTTTGCAATTTCCGGCAATTTCATCTAGTGCGTCTTCAGGCTCCTTTCCAGTAAAAGCCTTTGCTTCTTCCTCATTTGCAAAAACAATATCAACATATTCCGATACAAGATATTTTATAAAGTCAAGATTTATTTCAACAACATTATAACTTGCGAGATCAATCGAAACTGTTAGACCACACTTTTTCGCCATTCTTACTGCTTTTTCAATTAGAATCTGGTTAAATATTAAATAACCTTCGATATGCAATATGCCATAACCATCAAAAAGACTTTCATCAATATCATCAGGAGTTAATTCTGCCGCTGCACCAAGGTATGTGGCAAAAGTCCTCTCAGAATCTTTACTTACCAATGCAATAGCAGTACCAGTTGGAGTTGATGATTCTTTAAGTAATGGGTTTACTCCTGCTCTGATGGTGTCATTCAAAAAAAACTTTCCTTTATCGTCGACACCAATTTTTCCGAGATAAGCAGTTTCAATTTTAAGCTCAGCAAGGCTTCGAGCAGTATTTGCAGCAGAACCTCCACAAGCCAAACTTTGCTTTAAATTTTTAGTATAACTCAAAATATTGCCGCTTGTTTCAAAGTCAACCAATTGCATGCTTCCTTTAGGAAGTTTCAGAATATCAAGCGTTTCGTCAGTCTCTAGTAGTGTCATTATATCTACTAAAGCATTCCCCATTGTAATTATTTTTGTCATAAATCAAAAAAAAGAAAAAATATTTTGCAAATATAAAATAAACATATTACTTTTGCAACGCAATTTTCCTCCTTAGCTCAGTTGGTTAGAGCACCTGACTGTTAATCAGGGGGTCCTAGGTTCAAGTCCTAGAGGGGGAGCTAAACAGAGTGAGAGTGAGAGTGAGTGCGAGAGCACGAACGTCACTCTCATTCTGTTTCTCAGGCTCACTCTCACGCTAAAAAATAGTATATGTTCGATTTTCAAAAACTTATTGTTTATCAGAAAACCAAAGTGTTTACATATCAAGTTATTAATCTTATAAATGAAAATAATTTTGATAAAATAATTAATGACCAATTAAAGAGAGCAAGCCTCTCAATTATGCTAAACATTGCTGAAGGTTCTTCAAGATTTAGCAATAAAGATCGTAGAAATTTCTTAGTTATTGCCAGAGGAAGTGCTTTTGAGTGTCTTGCTATTTTCGAATTCCTTATGGACAATAATTTACTTAAAAAGGACGAATATAAAAAATACTATAATCAGCTGGAAGAAATTTCTAAAATGCTATTTGCTATTATTAACAAACTTAGTAAATAAAAAGTGAGAGTGAGTGCGAGAGCACGAACGTCACTCTCATTCTGTTTCTCAGGCTCAGATTCAACCATTAAAAGAAAGTGTCTAAATAATAGTAGTTTCTTATAAGTTCATCCACGCAATAAAAGTTAGATTTAACATCAAGAAAATCATTGTTTAATGCACCTAACCGGGAAACCACATTTTTTATTAAAATAAAACCTATTAGCTTCAGCACTAAAGTAATTAGTGCTTCTTACCCATGCATTATCGGAACATTCTTGAGTGAATGCCCACCAATCACCATACATATTAGCAAGACTAAAGTCCCCACCATGTTTACGATACCCTGCCGGTAAACCTGCGAATCCAAATTCATTTGTTGCTCCTTCATTGGGGGAGTACCATAAATCTGAACAAGAGCTTTTAAGTTTTCCTCCTGCCATCGAAGATCCTCCAACATAATCAATCAAAATTCCCCAGTCGTAATCGGTGGGGACTCTCCAGCCTGTCGGACAAATAACTTCTGTAAGTATAGAATTCCAGTTATACAAAGCTCCAAAAATCTCAGCATTCGAGATATCATTGTCAATCCAACAATATGCATCTGCTGAATTAAGCCATTCCTGCTCACTAGTCTTATAGGGAATACTAATGCCGTTACTATATTTGGTTGTTCTTAGATTTTCCGCCATCCAAGTTTGTGTACCTATTGTGACTACCGAATAATTAATCCCGTCTCCATCGGTACATGGGATAAAATGAAAGTTCAAGCTTTGGTTTTGTGTCGGGACAAGAGTTTCAACTCTTATAAAACTTCCTGAATAAGCAGTAAAAAGCAAGATGTCTCCCTGATTATATTGCATATTTACAGTATTTTTTACAGATTTTGACGAAATGACTTCTTCAGTAGGATTAACTATATCTTTAGTAAACAATATTTCGGGTCTACTTGTGCCTCCTTCAAAACTAACGATTCTTTCAGAAAGTCTGTAATCCCCAAAATCAATTGTCAAAATATGAACTCCCGAATTAAGATTTTTCATTTCAAAAGAATAATACCCAGATTCAAGATCCCTAGACATTTTCAATACTAATGCTCCCATAGAATTAAATAACTCAACAGAAATGCATTGTGCCTTCGGGTTGTAAAAATCGATAAATACACTACTAATTGATGGATTAGGATAAATCTGAATCTTTCTATCTATAAAGTTTTGATTAAGGTTTACAGTTCCTGCTAAAACAAGAACATCATTTCCATTAAGACTAATCGAATGACACTGACTTAAATTTTCAACAACAATATTATCAATATTTGAACTTTCACCTGATGCAGAAAATTCAATCTGATAAATTTGTGAATACAATACTGAACATATCAATATATTAGTAATTACAATAATTAAATGTTTCATAGTTAATTAGATTTTTTTCAAAAATAATTAAAAAAGCTATATCGTTCGTATTGCAATAAAAAAATTATTTCTTTTTTGGCTTGGGTATTGGTAACTCTTTAATTGAAATTCTTACTAATTCACTAAGCCACTCTCTATCTTCAATTTGATCTTCGATTAAAAAGCTGGGTTTCGCACCATGATACGGAGGAGCCTCAATCACATCTTTAATAAATTCTCTGCCAGATTTTGTGGGTTTTATAAATAGTTTATTATCGCAAACTAGTCCAAATAATTTCCCGTCTGAATAAATTCCATATTCGCCGAACATCTTTTTTGCATAAATTTCGCCTGCATTTTCGATTTGTTCTAGCACAAATTCTAAGAATCTTTGGTCAGAAGCCATAATTATTCATTCATTTGATTTAAAGCACAAATTACATAATTTATCTCAAATTCAAACTTTTTTAAGGTTTTCCAAGTAGTTCAAACATATTTTTTTTATATTCTTCTACTCCGGGTTGGTCGAATGGGTTTACACCGAGAAAATATGCGCTAATTCCGCAAGCAATTTCAAAGAAGTAAATTAGTTTTCCCAACTCAAATTCATTTATACGTGGAATTTCAATAATAATATTTGGGACATTTCCTGATATATGAGCTTTAGTAGTACCTTGCGCCGCTTTCCTGTTTACGTATTCCATACTTCTTCCAGCAAGATAGTTTAAAGAATCGTGATTAGAATGCCATTCAGGAATTATGAGATTGTGTTTTGTATTATCAACATAGAGAAGAGTTTCAAATAAAAACCTTTCGCCGTCTTGAATATATTGACCTAGTGAATGTAAATCGGTTGTGAATGAAACTGAGGCAGGGAAAATACCTTTTTTATCTTTTCCTTCGCTTTCACCGTAAAGTTGCTTCCACCATTCAGCAAAATAATTAAGCCTGCTATTATAATTTACCATAATCTCAAGCTTCCTTCCTCCTACATATAATAAGTTTCTTACACCAGCATATCTAATGGCTGGATTATCAGTATTTAGCCGAGTAAAATCCTGTTTTCCTTTGAATGCGCCTTTTATCAAACTCTCAATATCGTAATTTGCAATTGCAATCGGCAGTAAACCTACTGGAGATAATACTGAGAATCTGCCTCCGATATTGTCGTCAATTACAAAACTTTTAAATCCTTCCTCTTGAGAAAGCTTTCGTAATGCTCCCTTTTGCGCATCAGTAATTACAACAATACGTTCTCTAATTTCGGATGGAGTACATTTCTGTTTTAGTAAATCGTATAAAAACCTGAATGCAACAGCAGGCTCAGTTGTTGTTCCAGATTTTGAAATAACAATTAGTCCAAATTTTCTATTACTAAGATATTCTAACAATTCACCGTGATAATCAGATGATAGATTATGTCCGGCAAATAAAATTTCTGTATTATTATTCTTGAATTCAGGCTTCAAAGCCTCAATCACTGCTCTGGAGCCAAGGTATGATCCCCCAATGCCAATAACAACGACGGTTTCGAGAGTTTTCATAATTTCGGCTGTTTCTTGAATATCTGACAATTCAGATTTATTCATTTTTACTGGTAAGTCAATCCAGCCTAGAAAATCGTTACCGGCACCATCACGATCTAAGAGTATCTTCAGTTTGTCTATTGCTATTTCATATGCTTTGTCTAGAGATCTTAGTCCGGCAAATTTTTCAATGTCAGGAAATTCTAGTTTCATAGTTCTTGTTTTCCTGCAAATTTAGCAAAATATGTTGGCTTTTCATGAGACAATTGTTTATAAAATTTTATTAGTTTTGCGAACATAAAACTATTTATGAACAAGAAATGTCCATTATGTAACAATTCCGGCAAGCTTTTTTATGAAGATAAAAGACATAAATTTATAATATGCTCAGAGTGTACAGGCATATTTTTATCAGATGAATTCCTGCCGACACATGAAGATGAAGAAGCACGCTACAAAACTCATAATAACGATATTTTCGATAGTAATTACAGGAATTTTACTTCACCTATTTTTAAATCTGTAACAAAAGATTTTACCAAACAGCACTCTGGTCTTGATTTTGGCTCTGGAACAGGTCCTGTAATTAGTCAAATGTTAAAAGAAATTAATTATCAGATTGAAACTTATGACCCTTTCTTTTGCAACAAGCCGGAAGTTCTGGAGCAGTCTTATGACTATATTGTATGCTGCGAAGTAATCGAACACTTTCATAATCCTTTCAAAGAGTTCTCAAAACTGCGAAGAATGCTGAATCCATTAGGAAAGATTTATTGTATGACAGATTTATACCATGAAGACATTGACTTTAAACTCTGGTATTACAAAAATGACCCAACACATGTATTTTTCTACAATATACAATCACTGAACTGGATTAAAAATAATTTTGCCTTTTCTGAATTGCAGATAAATCAACGGCTAGTTATTTTTAGCATATAGAAATAAATCGTTTTTTTTAACTTCTATCTTAATAAAGATCTAGATATAACTATTTTCTGTATTTCTGAAGTTCCTTCATAAATCTGGCAAAGTTTGGCGTCTCTCATCATTCTTTCAACATGATATTCTTTCACATAACCATAACCTCCATGAACTTGCACAGCTTCGGTTGTTACTTCCATTGCGATGTCAGCTGCATATTGTTTTGCCATGGCACTCATTATTCCGTAAGGCATATTATTATCTTTAAGCCATGCCGACTTCAAACATAAGTTTCTTGCATTTTCAATCTTCACTGCCATGTCTGCAAGTTTAAAAGCAATAGCTTGATGATTACAAATTTCTGTCCCAAAAGCTTTACGTTCTTTAGAGTACTGAATTGACCTTTCCATTGCTCCTGATGCAAGTCCCAATGCTTGAGATGCAATTCCTATTCTTCCGCCGTCGAGAGTTTTCATTGCGTAGTTAAACCCAAAACCATCTTCACCTATTCTATTTTCTTTTGGAACCACTACATCTGTAAACATAATTGAATGAGTATCAGAACTTCTCATTCCCATTTTATCTTCGTGTGGTCCTATGCTGATTCCTGGCAAATCTTTGTCAATAACAAAAGCATTGATTCCCTTATGTGCTTTGCCAACATCTGTGTGCGCTATTAAAATGTAAGTTGAGGCTGATGCTCCATTTGTAATCCAGTTTTTTGTTCCATTTACCAAATAATAATCTCCTTTATCTTCAGCAGTTGTTCGCTGTTTAGTAGCATCTGAACCTGCTTCAGGTTCGGAGAGAAGGAATGCCCCAATTTTTTCTCCTCTAGCGAGGGGTTTTAAATACTTTTCTTTTTGTTCCTCTGTTCCATAGGCTTCAAGCCCCCAATTAACAAGAGAATTACACACAGACATAATAACTGCAGTGGAAGCATCAATTTTGGAAATTTCTTCAAGTGCGAGAACATATGAAATTGTATCCATACCTCCTCCATCATACTTAGGGTCTACCATCATTCCAAGAAATCCAAGTTCAGCAAGTTTTTTAATATGCTCCACAGGGAATTCCGATTTGGTATCTCTTTCAATAATATCGTGTAATAATTCTCTTTCAGCAAAATCTTTGGCTGCTTGCTGAATCATTTTTTGCTCTTCAGTATATTCAAAATTCATGATTCTAAAATATTAGTTAGTACCTGTTTAAAATTGTTCATGGTTAGTGATAACAAATATATGAATTTTTTCCTGAATACAAACTATTAGAATAATAATTTCAAAAAAAAATCATTTAACATAATTCTTAAAAAAATATTTCTAATTTTACTTTTGAAACCTGCATAACCATGAATTATGAAAAGTACTAATTATTACAAGCCTAAAAATCATGTGCGTATTGTTACAGCCACTTCTTTATTTGACGGGCACGATGCATCAATCAACATTATGCGAAGAATATTTCAATCAAGCGGAGCCGAAGTTATTCATCTAGGGCATAATCGCTCCGTTCAAGAAATAGTTGAGTGTGCTGTACAAGAAGATGCTCAGGCAATTGCTGTTACCTCATATCAGGGAGGTCATATTGAGTTTTTTAAATATATGTATGATCAACTTAAAGAAAAAGGCTTCGAACATATAAAAATATTTGGCGGCGGAGGCGGTGTTATTCTCCCCGATGAAATGGAAGAACTGCATAATTATGGTATTGCAAGGATATATTCTCCTGATGACGGTCGTGAACTTGGCTTGCAGGGAATGATTAATGATGTTATTGAAAAATCCGATTTCCCTAGAGGAAACTCTCTAAAGATAAAAACTGATGATATAAAATCCAAAGACCTTCTTTCAATATCAACCCTAATCTCAGGTGTAGAAAACTTTCCTGAAGAAAATCAGGAAATAATGGCTGAAATTAATCAGATTGCTCAAAAAACTCAAATTCCTATACTTGGAATTACAGGTACCGGAGGATCAGGGAAATCAAGTCTCGTAGATGAATTTATCAGAAGATTTTTAATCGATTTTCCTGAGAAACATATCGCAGTTGTTTGTGTTGACCCAACTAAAAGAAAGTCGGGAGGAGCTCTTTTGGGTGATAGAATCAGAATGAACTCAATAAATAATCCGAGAGTTTATATGAGGTCAATGGGTACACGCCAATCTAATCTAGCATTATCCAAGCACGTTGATACCGTTCTAAATATATTTAAAGCTGCTGCTTACGATATGATAATTCTAGAAACCTCCGGAATCGGGCAGTCTGATACATCAATAATTGACCACAGCGATTTATGCTTGTATGTTATGACACCTGAATTTGGAGCGCCTACTCAACTCGAGAAAATTGATATGCTCGAATTTGCTGATATTATCGCACTAAACAAATTCGACAAGCGTGGGGGAATGGATGCACTCAGAGATGTAAAGAAACAATTTCAGAGAAATCACCAGTTGTTCGGCGAAGATACTGACAGTATGCCAGTGTACGGTACAATTGCCTCTCAGTTTAATGATGCGGGTGTAAATCAGTTTTATAGTGCTTTAATAAAAATAATTAAAGACAAAACCGGTCTGGAACTAAACTCAACTTTAGCGACAATCAACGAAAATAACGAAAAAATTTATATTATTCCACCTCAGAGAGTTAGATATTTATCTGAGATTTCCGAAACAGTACGGGATTATAATGATTGGACTGAAAAACAAGCCAAAATTGCTCAAAAACTGTACTCGGTAAATCAAACAATAGAAACTCTAAATAATTGTTGCCCACAAGAAAATACAAATTTCGAAATTCTTAAAAAGACTGCAAAAGAACTTGAAAATCAGCTGGAAGAATGCAATCGTAAAATACTCGAATCCTGGGAGCAAAAAGTAAAATCATACAAAGATGATTATTACGTTTTTAAAGTAAGAGATAAGGAAATTAAGATTCAGACTCATACTAAAACTCTATCTCATCTTGATATTCCAAAGATATCGCTGCCGAAATACAAGGGATGGGGAGATATTCTTAAATGGAACCTAAAAGAAAATGTTCCCGGAGAATTTCCATTTGTTGCCGGTGTATTTCCTTTTAAACGCGAAGGCGAAGACCCAACAAGGATGTTTGCAGGCGAAGGTGGTCCCGAAAGCACCAACAAAAGATTCCACTATCTGTCGAAAGACATGCCTGCGAAAAGACTTTCTACAGCATTTGATTCTGTGACATTATACGGACACGATCCGGACATTCGCCCTGACATTTATGGAAAAATTGGTAATTCCGGAGTGTCGATTTGTTGTCTTGATGATGCTAAAAAACTATATTCTGGATTTAATCTGTGCCATCCGGCAACATCAGTATCAATGACAATTAACGGTCCTGCTCCGATTATGGTGGGATTCTTTATGAATGCAGCAATCGACCAGCAGTGTGAAATTTATATTAAAGAAAATGGTCTACAAGAGCAGGTTGAACAGCGAATTGCCGAAATATACAAACAAAAGGGAGTTGCCAGACCAAAATATCAAGGAAAACTTCCTGAAGGGAATGACGGTCTTGGACTTATGCTGCTTGGTGTAACAGGAGATCAAGTTTTACCTAAAGATATTTACGAAGAAATTAAGAAAAATACTCTTTGCGTAGTAAGAGGAACTGTTCAGGCTGATATCTTAAAAGAAGACCAAGGACAAAATACCTGCATATTTTCTACCGACTTTGCTCTTAAACTAATGGGCGATGTTCAGGAATATTTTATTAACGAAAATGTCAGGAACTTCTATTCTGTTTCAATTTCGGGATACCACATTGCCGAAGCCGGAGCAAACCCGATTTCACAATTAGCTTTTACTCTTGCTAACGGATTTACATATGTTGAGTATTATTTGTCAAGAGGAATGAACATAGATAAATTTGCTCCTAACCTATCATTCTTTTTTAGCAATGGAATTGATATAGAATTTTCTGTTATTGGTCGAGTTGCCAGATCAATTTGGGCTAAAGCAATCAAGAACAAATATAAAGGAAACTCACGTTCACAGCAGTTAAAATATCACATTCAGACCTCCGGACGCTCATTGCATGCTCAGGAAATTGGATTTAATGATATTAGAACAACGCTTCAGGCTTTATATGCTATTTACGATAATTGTAACTCGCTGCACACCAATGCCTATGATGAAGCAATTACAACTCCTACCGAAGAATCGGTAAGAAGAGCAATGGCTATTCAGCTGATAATAAACAGAGAACTGGGGCTAGCAAAAAATCAAAACCCGCTTCAGGGCTCATTTATTATTGAGGAACTCACAGAACTTGTTGAGGAAGCTGTACTTGCCGAATTTGACAGAATTTCGGAACGTGGAGGAGTTTTGGGTGCAATGGAAACAGCATACCAACGAAGCAAAATTCAGGAAGAATCCATGTATTACGAACATCTGAAACATTCGGGAGATATGCAAATTATTGGAGTAAACACTTTCCTCTCTTCAGATGGATCTCCAACAATTATTCCTGATGAAGTAAGGCGTTCGACAGAAGATGAAAAGAAATATCAAATCGAAATGCTGAATAATCTACATAAATCTTATAATGACAAAATTGAAGAATTTACACGAAAGCTCCAATTAGCTGCAATTAAAAATGAGAATATCTTTGAAGTTATTATTGAGATAAGTAAATACTGCTCAATTGGTCAAATTTCGCAAGCACTTTATGAAGTTGGAGGACAGTATAGAAGGAATATGTAGTATTTTATATAACTATAACTAGGAACAATGCGTTTAGGAACATTGATATTTGAAACTTTGTATTTAGAACAAAGACTTTTCTTTGACTACCACACATAAATAATCATTGTCTTATTTAGGGTTTAGCAATTGCTTTGTTTGGAAGTCTCTTATAATACTATCTTCGTGCTGACGCTTTATTTCATTGTGCATGGAAGCACTATCAGATTTCAGTCTGGCATAATCTTTAACCTCATTCACTTGATTGGACAATATTGTAATCGTATCGCTTCTTTTATGTAGCACTTGCTTATATTTAAGCTCCGATGTTAGATTATCCGTAGATTGGTCTATGTGTTTACTTTTATCAATAAAAATTGTATCAGTCTTAATAATGTTTCGATTCTGTAGCTCAGTAATCTGACAACTTAGCAACTGAATTGATTCCATTATGGACATAAGCAATTCCTTTACTTCTTGTTGATAAGTACTGTCAAATGAAATCTTAAAATTATCTTTTTGAGTTTGTAAAAAACCAAGCAATTCCTTCATATTGATAGCACTTTTGTCCATTAAATGGGAAGCGGAAGAATCCTCCTTTATATTCATCAGTGGATCATCGAAACTAATATTGTCATTGACTAATGTGTAATTTTCCACAAATAAACTCCCATAACCAGATGGCTGTACCTTACATGCTGTTATGGCAAGTGTTATAATACCTGTAAAAAGTATAGCGATTACTATTTTATTCCCATCCATAAATTAAGTTCAAAAGCCAATCCAGCTGTTGGTATTATTAAAAGACTATTATAATCCTGACTTCCTTTTTCACCTACTACAAGCACTCCTGCATTGAAGCGAACAACTTTGAATAAACGAAATCCAAGTCCTGTATATATCGGAAGGTTTATACCAGGAGTTACGAATTTTGTACCGTTGTAATCTACAACAGGTTGAAACAATACTCCAGCCGAAAAACCAAAAGAATCAAATATGCGGTTTTTTGATGCCAGTCTGCTTTTATTACTGAAAGGTATGGTTATGCCAGCACCAGGAGTAAAGTTTATATTTTGGACATTTGTATTGTTTATATCTACAGTTTTATTCCAAGCATACATACCAAGATTAATAGGTAAAGTAAAAAGTTGTTTATCAGTTTCCACATTCTTAATATTTGCCTGTCTGTTATGTTGAACCAACTGACTATTTAAATAGGATGCAAGTTCAGAACTAATAAGTTTCACAATATGTTCCACCTTTTCGGAGATAAAACTATTTGCAATTTCATCTCTTTCTATACGATTTCTTTTTCTAAATAACCTGCTAAACCTGAATTCGCTTTGCTTTTTTAGTTCTTCCAATACAAGGGATGAAGGAGCCTGCATCGGTATCATATTTTTTGATTCATGATGTTTAAACGATTCTTTAAGCAGGTTACTTATTTTATTATAAACATCTTTGGGATTATTAACAACAACATTTTTTCCATCAAAATATATATTATTAATTAACAAAAAACGGATCCTATTTTCCACATTGATTAGCAGTTCTTCTTTTTGAGTCTTTGACAAAAGTTTATATGTAATTACCTCTAAATCGTATTTAGTACTGTATCTCAGAATAGGTGGAACAACAATATTAAAAGTTTCAGAATTATTACTTTCACAACGATTCCATGCAAAAGAATGGAGAATATAATTTTTTTTCTTTCGTAAGAAATATTAACTTTCACAAACTCAATATCCCTTCCAACTTCTCCGATTATCACAAATGGTTCATCAAACGGAATTTTGGGATTGTTCTCAAACGACCCCGATTCAAAATCAACTTTTACAATTCTCTCTTGTGCATTTAAATAGTGAAAGAACAGAATCAGAATAACTATAGAATATAATATTTTCATTATATACGTTTCATTGTTTAGTCCTACTCATGAGGCTTTTCGGATTCCGCCGATTTTAATTTGAAGCAATTACTGCTTTTCTATTAACCTCAAAATTACATCTAATCAGAGAAAGAAGTTTTACACAATTCCTACTATAATTCTCATAATTCACACATTATTATGAACAAAAATGCCCAACTTGAATATTTTCTGTTTTGGGTATAAATATTTGATTTGAGATATTTTAAAACACTTAGATAATTTGCATTCTCATCTAGGTTAATGAATCAACAGACAAGCATATTTATAAAGAACTAAAATCAAAATTTAAAGGACTTTCCGCAGTTTTAAAAATTGACTATTCAAGCAGAAATAATTGGAAATTGAAATGATTTAATAATGTTATATTATTACTCTATACTAAACTTCCAAGCACAATAAAATTCTTCAGGGTGTTTATCAGGGGGGCATGCAATACATTCGGTTTTAATCCTTTTATCAATACTTTCGGCAAAGCTTCTATACTCAACAATGCCTGCTGACTTACAAGGATAATCATCTAGCCCCTTTCGTTTTCGTGCAGATTGAACTCTGCAGTCATTCATTCTAAAGACAAATGAGTATTCTTTTTCTTCGATAATTTCCTGTTTGTTTATTGATGCATATAATCTGTAGTTGAGAGCTTTCTTCAGTCCTTCCAATCCTGGGTTTTCGGGTAGATCTAAAAATTTTGCAATCGACCATGCTTCAAATGGAGAGAATTGTCCCCAGCAGGAATCATTACACCTTTTTGCATCGGACATGCCATACATATTTTCGACTGCCTGAAACCATACACCGTCATTTGCCAGCCAGTTTACTGCAACAGCTTCCTTGAGATTATCAAGTTTATTATCGTCCATTGCGAGCAGAGGGTCGGGAATGTTGTCTGTTAAGCCAAAGTCGAGTATTTTTGCCAATCTATTAATATGAATTTCATAAGTTGCATTAAATGCTTTATCCATCAATTTTAGGGCTTTCTCTCTTCCAAACTGATGCTGTACTTCGGCATACCACATAGCGTGATGCATCATGGTACGGTGAAAATAGTCAATTATCAATTTTGCCGTTTCCTTTTTAGTTTTATCCTGCATATCAGAATTATTTATATTCAATAACTTCCACAGTTCCATTAAGTACTTTGTAGGCATTAAGAGCAAGCCCTTCCATCTCTCTTTCACCTGGATATACTCTTACAGGTGCAATAAAACTGATTCTATCAGCAACTTCTTTCATTAGATATTCAGAATAAGCCATTCCTCCGGTTATTAAAATTCCGTCAACTCTGCCCTTTAATACTGTTGCGAGTGCTCCAATTTCTTTTGCCAACTGATATGCTAATGAGTCATATATCAGTTTTGCAAATTCATCACCCTCTTCAATACGTTTTTCAACCTCAACAGCATTACTTGTACCAAGATATGCTTTCATACCTCCTTCAAGCCAAATTTTTCTTACTATTTCTTCTTTAGTATATTTACCTGAGAAACACATGTCAACAAGTTCTCCAATAGGGATGCTTCCACAACGAGCAGCAGACATAGGACCATCACCATCAATTCCATTATTCACATCAATAACTCTACCGTTGCAGTGTGCTCCAACAGAAATACCTGAACCAAGATGCGCAACAATGATATTTGACTCTGCGTATTTTTTCCCAATTAGTGATGCATAGTTCTTTGCTACAGTCCTTTGACTTAGAGTATGCATAATACTCTTCCGTTTAATTTCAGGCATGCCTGAAATCCTTGCAATTTCTTCCATTTCGTCTGTGCAAGCAGGGTCTGCGGTAATTGCGAGAGTGCCTTTACCAATTTGCTTGGCAAGTTCAAACGCAATTAGTCCTCCTAAATTAGATTCATGTCCAGCCATTGGATGATATAAGTCGTCGACCATAGCCTGATTAACCCTATAAACTCCGCCATGTATGGGCTTTAATACACCTCCCCTACATACAATAATGCCAATTTGTTTTAGTTCAATTCCAGACCTCTTTAGCTCATTTATTACACATTCTTTCCTAAAATTCAACTGATTAAGAATTCCTGAAAACTGATTTAGCTCCTCATCACTGTGCCTAATATTCATTAATAAAATCTGTTCTCTGTTTGAATGTACTGCAATTTTTGTTGTTTTAGATACTGTTTTTAAAATAAGAATTAAATTCGTCATAGTTGATTTGATTTAATTAAACTTGGGTGAATCCTAACTACACAAATATATTTATTTTTTCTTAAAATATGCAAAATAAAAATTTAAGTAATATCATTTAAACAAATCATTTCAGAAAGAGTTTAACAATACCTAAAATATTTGCATAACTTTTTGTTAATATAAGTTTTCTAAGTAATCAGACATAGATTTAGGACTTTCGACTATACCACCGCAATACGGACACTTTTTATCATCCTTAGGATTAAAGCCTGCACCACAATTAATACATTGTATTTCTGCCGATTTAACCTTGTTTGTACAACCACACACTGTACATAAAACTTTTTCCGAATTAGCAGGAACAGAAAGATTTGCACTGCATAATGTACATGATAAAATAGATAAAGTAACATCAGGAATTTCAATATAATCACTTTTAAGCCCCAAATGGTCTATTATCTGTTCTGCATTTTCTGTTGAAAAGGCTTGAATAAATGCATTAATGCTTATCTGATACATAAGTTTTGGGTTATCGGCAACCGAATTTTCAGGATGAAGATACACTGACTTCAGATTCTTTGTTAATGCAAATGAATCATTTATAAATTTAATATTTTCGTCAATGTATTCTTTAAAATCTTCATTAAACTCATAAACGAGTTTACCATTTCCAAAACTATATTTTAGTCTGGGCAAAGACTCAAATTTTGGAGGATTTTTAAATCTATCAAAGTAATTTTCATCCACAACCTCTTCATAGTAATTTCTGTAAAAATCAAGGTAACGTGAACGATAGAGAGACTGTTTTGCTTTTGGTCCGAATCGATTTGGGAAAAGCTCGAACTCTAGTGCATGTAAACTGCATTGTAATTTAATATATTCAGATTTATTATTAGATAATGCAGCCTTAAGAATTTCTCCATTTAGGCGATTATATTCTAAAATATTAGGGTCGTTCATTCTCTCAGGCGTAAAAACATTAACACTTTCCTGAACTGAGGCACTCATATCAAGCCCCATCCATGACCCACAATAGTCGCAATAGATATACATTAATGAAATATCATTAACTTTATTTGCTCCGCACACAGAACATTTAAGATTCTTAACTAACATAACTGTATTTTATTACTTTACTGAATATTTTCTAATATACAAGTACCAAAGAACAACTATAGCAATATATACAGGATAGTTCAACAAATCATGTACATCAATAGACCACATATAAATATTACCTGTTTTACTAAGGTATATATATAGCAATACAACCCTAAAAATATTCAACAGAATTATTATTCCGATTCCTATTGGAATGAAAAGAGTTTTGTGAATTGCTTTTGATCGTACCAGAAGTATAATCGCTGCATAGACCATCATTAAATCCTTGCCAAGACATGATGCTGCAATATAAATATTTGCACCGTCGCCTTTAATAATTTGCCCAAATACTTCAGGAGAATAAGAAAATAATTTCAATACCAATGCAGAAATATTAACAATTATTCCGAGCAGGACAGTATCAACAATAGGAACATGAGGATAAATGTATAACCTGTATATCAAATATAAAAAGAAAACTCCCAATCCTGCAGAAAGCCAGTAAAACAAATCTGTTTTTACATGTAACTGACACATGTTAAGTCTATTGCCATCGCTTTCTTCATCATCAATCATTTTGAACTTCCTGTACTCAAAATATCGTCGCAACGGCATAATAATTAAAATAATAACCAAACTTCCTTCAAATAATAAACTGTATATAAATCCCGAAAATATAATTGATGGTGCAACGACTCTAATTACCATAAAAAATGCTGATAAGCAACTCATTATAATAAAAAAGCCGATAATGTAAAAAACAATATCTCTAGATCTTTTTACTGATAAACTAAAAATCAAAAGACTTATAAAGTAATACCTTAAAGCAACAATCGTAAAATCAGCAGTAAAAATGTTTCTTCCTTCAACATGAACTATTCCGACAATGTCGTGGCTAATTGTGTTTAATCCAAGCACTGAAAGTAGAAATTTCGCAATTGATAAATTGAAATTAAATATTCCATTTCTCAATATATCAATAAAATTAAATCCTACAATGATTCCAAAAATTTGCATTACAATAATTAATCCTACAGGCAATATGAAAAAGAATCCTAATTGTTTAATCAATTCAAAATACAAGATGTAGTTCTCCTGGATTTTCTTTATCAATTTACTTATTATCTCCATTTAATCCAAAATAAAATTAACATCAGGAAAGTAAAAAATAAAATTAGCAATAAATCTATTTTGTAGGTTTTGTCATTTTTGGGAATTGACACAGGCAATTCTCTGTCGCGAACCAAACCAATTATAAAAGGGATTAATAGAAATCCTGCCTCAAATATTTCATACATATATATGTGCGGAAAATTTATTGCAATCAAAACTATATAACCAACTATAATCACAAAAATGTAATTTACTAAATAAAATATTTTTTTAGATTTAATATCATCGATAAAATTGACTGAGGGTGAAAAAACTAATAATCGGAAAAAATTTAAGTAAATATTCAACCCAAAAATCAAAAGGCATAAAACTCCAATAATAATCATAACAACATAAGGTATATACATCCACTCTAGAACATGTATAAAAGAATGATCTTGTTTTAGGACAGTTCCTGTAAAAATTAGCACTAAACTTTGATGTAATGCAATAATCTTTATCCAGATTAAGAATATTTTTAATCCACCCTTATGTTTATAATACTTGTTTAATAGAATTTTTGCAATAAAAAAGATAAGAATGCAAAGAATAATTCCCAATCCATAAATAAGATAAACACTCAAATATGTCCAAATTTTGGAGTAGGGACCTTCAATAGCAATAACCTGAAAATTTATTATTTTCGCAGTTCCACCAAAGGCTTTTAGCAGAGAATACCTAATAAAACCAACAAATATCTTTAGCAAAAGAAAGGCAGAAAGAAATGAAATGAGCGAATTGATAAAAACACCCGCAAACTTAAAACTAAAAATATCTGAATTTCGAAGAGGCATGCTTAATTTTATTCAGTAAAAATAAGCAAGTTTTTTTTATTGCAAAACATATGACATCTTTTTATTCAAACTATCATTTTATTTTGGCTATGATTTATTATATAATGACGGGGACATCGAGACAATCAGTCTGAAGGCTGATACTTCAGTCCCCTTGCATTTGAGTAGTGCAAACATAGTCTGGGCTTCACTCGAAGTGAAACCCATACTATTACTTGTTTGCAACAAACCTGCCTACATAATACTTCCCACTCCCACTAATATGTATTGTATAAAATCCTGAGTTTAGTTCCGAAATATTTATGCTGTGGCTTGCACAATTGAGTTCCAGTTCTTTTACCAAGCTGCCGTTTATGGAATAAATTTTTATTGCATAAGTAACTGACTGTAAAATTTGCTCGGGCAGTTTTATGTGAATTTCGCTTTTGGCAGGGTTTGGATAAATTTCGGCTTGTTGCATGTAAATAAACTGATTTACATAAGAATCTGCACAATTTGGATTACAGCCCTCCTCGTACAAGCAACCGCAAGAATCTGTTTTTATTACCAAAGCTTTTTGGATTCCACTCGGAAACATTGCGCCGGGTGAGCTGCGATACTCTCCTGTTAGCATAAAACCACCATCGTTGGTACGCGAAAAACCATAAAGCATAGTTTGAGTTAAATCTGCTGTGTTCTCGGGATAAACTCTGTAAATACGCATCCAAGCTCCAATACCATTAGCATGCACTTTAACCAATGCACTTTGATGCCCTCCCCATGTTTGTAAAAGCAAAAAGATATCTCCTGTCTCAGCTTGATAATGGTCTTGAATGACATACGTTGCACGTTCATAATATCCAAGTTCCGGTCGTAAGTCTTTTTCATCTATTAATTCTGCCCAATCTCCATGGTCTATCAGCTTGGCAATGCGAATTGTACTTAAAGTATTAATATTTTCGCTGGAACCAGGAATATTTGTGGGCAAAAATGGGTCACTCCATACAACAAAATAATTGCCATCGGGAGCATCAAATACTCGTGCATTATAATTACTTGTAGAATTGTTTCCTACTTGCAATCTCCATAATTCTGTTCCGGCATTATCAATTTTTATAAGTTGTAATCTTCTAAAACGAGGAAGAGTACGATACTCCTGCTCCACCGAAATATAATACTCATCCTCACCGGCAGGATGTAACTGATAAGGTCGCATTATTACATTATTTGGACGAACATAATCCTGATAAAAAAAACTATTATCCATAGTATTGTAAACACCAAAAAATGTGGTGATGTTGTTGGTTTCAGGGGCGTATTGCAAATCGCCTAGTAGTAAAATTTTGTAGCCATTGATGTGATGTAAAATAATTCTAGCAGATTTGTTATTAAAATAATCTCCAAAATTCTTAACTGAATCAATTTCAAAAGTTCCTCTATTAAAGAAGAATAATATTGGGAACAACGTATAACTTTTATTATACTGTTTGTAGCTTCCACTAATATTGATTGCATAATCATCAACACTGTGACTTTGGGATGAAAATGTTCCTAAACTAACTACTGTATCATTAATGTATTTATGAGAACCAACAATAGTGCCATCTTTAGACAAACTGTTAAAAATAATGGTTCCATCAAAATAGTTGTACATTTCTATTGTATCCATTCCAATCAACAAATACTCATCATCAAATTCTTGTGAAAAATATATATGAATTCCCTGATAAAGATTATAAAACCTCTGTTCTTGTGCATTTAAGAATTGTACACAAATAATCAATGTTAATATTAGTAATTGTCTCATAAAATTTACCTTTAAATTAAATGCGGCAACTTTATAAAATTATGTTGCCGCATTTAACCATGTTATCTTTGAATAATAATTTTAGTATTAAATAATCTTTTGCTACCCGCATAAATAATACAATAATACAAACCCTCTGTTAAGTGTTCGGTATCATACAAAACAACATCTTGCTTGTTTTGCAAGTTAGTTCTGTAAATAATTCTACCAAGATTATCAATTATTGCAAAGCCCAAGTCGCCTTCGTTATCTTCGTAATTATACTCAATATTAATATAATTATTAGCAGGATTTGGATAAATTGCAAAACTGTAATTGTTTTCGACAGGAATACTTACTACTTGCTTTTTCGGAGTCATCGAGGGAATTGGCAAGTAAATTGGTTCGATGTAGGAGCTGGCATTATTCATTAATAAAATCGCCCTAGCTTTGCCACCTGCCAAACCTCCATAAGATTCAAATTGATTTAGTTCCGCAATTGTAATACTATCTAAATCAAACAAATCAAAATTTTGATTTGAGATTAAGCTTGAATAGAAGCTATAATAGTTTTGCAAATTTGCATACTCGTTTCTTTCATGTCGAGGAATATCACATTCGGTTAAAATTCGGTTTAAACTATTATTCGCCATAGTAAAATCATTTTTAGCTGCATAATGTTCTGATAACATCAATAAATACTCAGGTTGAGTTCTCAGATTTAACAAATCTACAATTTTAATGTCGGCATTGGGTAAAGAGTCTGAGTAAATATTATATATTTCAATTAGTTCGAATAGATGCTTATCGTAATTTTTACGATACTGTGTTCTTTCAAATTCGAGTTTTTCTTTTTGACCGAGAATACTTAATCCGCCCTCTATTTGCTGAATCATATACGAAGGAAGCGCATTATTACGATTTTGCAAAGCTCTCATAACATCTTTGTTTTTTGCAGATTGAGGATTTGCTACCATAATATCGCGAATCATGGCATGCGAAAATCCTGTCTCTTTTTTTGCTAATTCGAGTAATACTTCATCGCTTAAGAAAGGGGACAAAAGCATAAGATTCAAATAATTAAACCATGCAGTAAAAACATTTGTTTTAATAATGCTATTTACTATTAAATTGGTATTACCGCCATCAACAAGCAGATTTAAACTAGTGTTAACAAGACTCTCCGCAGCATTGTTCGCAAACATGCTTGCCTCAAGCATTATTACAGAAACAGCTAAATCATAAACTGTAGGAAATGGACGTTGCGGAGTGTTATCCGGGCATAAACTTTCGTTGAAGTTTTGTCCAATTTGACTAATAAAAACCTCACCCAAAATCTCTTCCGGCACTTCTCTCAGATTAAAATTTGGGTCGTTAAGGTTTCGGTGGAAGTAGCTAAAATTTGCTAGTTCGTTGTTTATGTTTGCAATTTGGAAGTCGGTGCTAAAAAGGTTTCCGGCAGGATTATTAATATTTCCTTGTAATGGAGCTATCCCGTAATTAGGAATTGTAGCATTTATATCGTTAGTAACAAATATATCGGTGCCAATATCTGTAAAATTATTACAAAGTATTTCTACTCCAGTATGTGTAGATTGACTAAAGCTTCTATTCATCCCAATAGCCTGCACGGCATTTTCGAGATTATTAAAAGTATTACGATACAAAGGATTTATTTCTCCTCTATTTTCTTTGACAACAATTCCGAATCTATTGTTTTTGTTGTTATTATCAGCTGTAAATGTGTTTCCTTCGATATGGTAATTTACTGCTCTATTGTCGATGTATATTCCGTAAGCTCTGGTGTGGTCTTCGCCCGGGTGGTCGGGGTGTCCGGGAGGTATGGGTTCTTTTATTTTATATGTATTTTTTCCATCAGTAATAATTATTTCAATAGTAGTATTATAATCCTTAATGCTAAAAATATTATTAATCAGCCTAATGTTATTATGTCCCATATACCCATGCAAATAAATGCCTCTCGAAGTGTTAAAGTCGGCTTTAACAACATTAATTGACGATGCAGTACTCGTAATTGCTTTAATTCCATACTTTAGATTATTAAAAGAAGATTTATGTATGTCTGAAGCCATTAGTGCAGGTAAAACCTCAATATTTTTTACATTGTGGGCAGAAATACCTATTTTATACGGTGCATATTCACTTGTCTCTCTGTAATCATAAAAATTACAATTTACAAATTTAACTTTGTCAATATGCCTTAACCTAACAAACTCATCTGTGCTTGTACTAACAGAAAACTGAACTAATGCATCGCTAGTAATAACAAAGTCACAATTTGTAAAAGTAATAGAGTTATTCTCATTTCTGTTTATAAATACATCTTCATAATTATTTAAAAACTTAGTGCCTGTCATACTTATTTTTGTCCCAAAATGGGAATTTATTGCTTGAAATGCTTTAGAAATTGTGTTATTCCCATTAGTTATAAATTCTGGTTTACTATTTAGATTTTGATCTCCTTGTAGCACCACGCCAATCCACGAATGATTAATTGCAGTTAAAACTGCACCATCTTGTAAAAATAATTTTGCGCCGGGTTTCACAATAATTTTTGAATGCTCATTAAAAAATATAGAGTCTGAAATAATTAGCGTGCCTCCATCTTCGATTATAATGTTGCCAAGAACAAACCGCTTGAAATCTAAATGAACAGTCTCATTTGAATTTACAATAATATTTGTTGAATATTGGTATGGTGTGGGATAGTTTATTTTGTCGATAATAAAATTTTTATTAGAAGTCCCTACATTAGTTTTTACATCTGTTGAATATCCATATTTTGTAGCAGCAACAGCAGGAAAATTGCCATTATCACTAAAAGAAATCGCGTACTCACCATTTTCATTTGTAAATGTATATCTATAGCGTGGATATTTTACACCGGAAACGTTACCTTCGCCTTCAAAACTTACCATAGCATCTTCAACCGGATTACCAAGGCCATCCATAACTGTACCGGTAAAAGTGTTATTCCCACTGGATGGTGTACTAAATATATCGCGATATAAGTCATTATCAAATGTACACTCATTGCTGCTCATCTCAATATTAAAAACACTGCCTAATGCAGGATCAACAATGCTTTTATAAGCACCATGAACATTATATGGATTCTCTTGTATTTGGATACTTATTGGGATATACAAATTTACATTGCGTAATAGACCATAAGATTGATAATTTAGGTGATCCTTATACTCCCACCATGCATAACCTAAACTGCTGCAATTTAGGGACTGTTCAATGGTGCTAAATGCAAATTCTCTTTGCTCTATTTCATTTACATAAAAAGGCTCTTCATGATTATCTGGATCCGTCTCAATTCCAATCTCTCCAATCATCCATGGTTTATCAATAATAGTTCTATTAAAATAATACATTTCCATGTTGATATAATCTCCCGGATTATTAGTTTCTAATGATTTTTCTTCATCATATAGGTGAAAATTATAAAAATCCACATGGTAAAAAGGTTTAACACCCAATTGGGTAAACTGCCTTGAATTAACAAAACCAACTGTTGTATAATGATTTGGGGCATTGATTTTTACAGCATTATTTATTTCTTTAATAACTTCCGATAATTCAACTTTCTCGTTATCTTCTAAATAATTAGCTTTTTCATTCTTAAAAGCTCTTAATTCATGCAATAGGTCAAATGCAAATAATGCAGGATGGTCTTTAAAACTATTTGAAATTTCTGTCAAATATTCTATGTATTGATTTGTTAGTGTGTGATTTAATGATTGTAGAATGCTTCTATATATTGCTACATTAGGATCAGAAAAATATTTAGTACCTCGACCAGTTACCCATATAACTTTTAAATCATAAAGCAAAGCTATATCTAATAAATTATGCATGCCGTTAATTATTTCTTGGGTAGCTCCATCTTCAAGATTGTATAATTTTTCAAAATCTCTAAAACCAAATTCACCTTTTTCTCTTGCAGTAAGCATTGGCACAGGCAAATTAGCATCATTATCAAAACGTATTCGCATACATAGCTTATCTTCAGCCCAACTAGGTTCTATTGCATTATACATTAATCTAATTGAATTGAAGCCCATATCTTTTAGTAAAGCAAAATGAGCATGAAAAGCTTTATTCGCGTCTTCAGGTGTTTCGGGATAATCATCCCAAGCAAAATAACCTTCATGTGGTCTTAAAAACATATTTCCCTGCTCATTTAGATACAAAATAGCGAGATAATTACATGATTTTAGAAAATGTTCTTCTCCTTGATAATAGAATTTATCATTTTGCATATATATGAAAGGACTTTTATCAACAACTGACTGACAAACAACTTTAATACCCCCCCCCTGCAAGCAATATGCCAACTAATAATGTAACTGATAAATGTAATAGTAATCTTTTCATATTAGGTAAATTTTGATACTTTGAATAAATAATTTTTATACAAAAATAAAAATAATTCTGTTTTTCAAAACATTTTTAATGATTTTTCTTCTCGCTTTTAAAAATCTACTTAAATTTAATATCTTTATACAGTAATTATTGCTGTCTTAATAAAGCAATGTCTATTCTCAAGTGCTTAACATAACTAAACTTAGAGCGAGAGACTATTTTTTAAAGACACTAGTGAAAAATTAAAAAAAAAATTATGAAGGAAGAGTTTTTACATTTTGTTTTTAAAAACAAATTATGGGATAAAGACAACTTGACACTTACCAACGGTAAAACTTTTGAAATTATCGACACAGGTATTCCTAATAATGGATCGGGTCCGGATTTTTTTAATTCTAAAATTAAAATTGATGATATCGTGTTTGCAGGAAATGTTGAGATTCATATTAATTCTTCCGACTGGTACAGACACAATCATCATAATGACTTTGCTTACGAAAATGTTATTCTCCATATTGTTTACTCTCACGATCGTGAAGTGCCTCGTTTAAGCGGTGAAAGTATTCCTGTTTGGGAAATCAGTTTTCCGCACTATATCTACAATAAATACGCTGAATTCAAAAACAATAATAAACAGATTCCATGTGAAGACTATTTTGAATTAAGCGATCAACTTATTAAAACATTGTGGATAGAAAGAATGGCAACTGAAAAGCTTGAACTTAAATCCGAACTGATTATTAACTACCTAGAAAAAACGTGCGGAGACTGGGAAAATACTCTTTATATACTATTAGCAAAAAATTTTGGTTTTCACACTAACTCATATCCATTTGAACAACTCGCTCTTGCAACAGATTTGAATATCGTTAGGAAAAACTCTGACAATATAACTACTCTAGAAGCTCTGTTCTTCGGACAATCAGGATTGCTCTCAGAAAAGACTGCTGACAAATATACCTTAAGACTTAAAGAAGAGTATTCCTTTCTCACAAAAAAATACGACCTGAAATCGATACCCGCCAAAATATGGAAAACAGGCAGAATACGTCCAAATAACAGCCCAATAATACGTATCGCTCAGTTTGCTTCTTTGATGCAATCATTTAACGGGCTATTTTCTTCTATTACCGAAAATACGAATATTTCAGACATAAAAACTCATTTCAACATCTCGGTTTCAGAATACTGGCAAAAGCATTATGATTTCGGAAAAACTTCTGACCGTAACCTTGCTGTATTTAGTCAAAGTGCATTCGAAATAATCTTAATAAACACTATTTGCCCATTCAGATTAGTGTTTTATAATATTTACAAACAGTCTCAAGATAAATTCGCCCTTGAATGGCTATCATCCTTAAAATCAGAAAAAAACAGTATTATATCTGCATGGGGAAAAATTGGCATGATTGCAGAATCTGCATTGGATTCCCAAGGATTAATATATGTCAAAAACAATTATTGCGACTTAAAGAAGTGCTTGAACTGTAATATCGGAATTGATATTTTTAAAAAAATGGAGTGTGTATGAGTCTACCGCAACAAATGCATTTTCGATTTGTTATTCCATCCTGCCTGATAGTCATAATCAACAAAATATATTTTTAAATCTGCCTGATAATCATAATCTGTAAAAAAGACTTTCAGGTCTGCTTGGTAATCATACTTCGTAAAAAACCATAAACCATCCTTTTTTGCCTGATAGTCATAGTTAACATTATAAACCTTCAAATCTGCCTGATAATCATATTTTACCGAAAACACCTTCACATCAGCCTGGTACTGGTATTTAACTTTGTATACTTTCTGACAAAAAACCTTATTGCTTGAAAAAAATACGACTAAAAACAGAACTAAAACCTTAAAGAAAAACCTTATTTTCATAACTCATTAAAAAAAAAAAACTTATTCATACTTTTTAAGTTCAAGCTCACAAAATTCAATAAGTTCTTCTGCATTATGAATTAACTCATCTTTAGCAGTGTTTTCCGCAGCCTTTTCGTAAAGTTTTACCCAATAAATAGCATTTTTAAACTCCTTTTCCGCTCTCTTAATTGCTGGGACATAGACCGATTTTTTTTCTGTTTCAAAAGCCGATTGAATTGATAATGCGGCAACAAGAGTTGAGTTAATAATTTTATCGGCAAAAATTTTCTTTCGGCTTGATTTCAGTGTTTCACAAAAATCAAACATATCGAGACTGAAAGAAAACACTTTTTTGATAACGGGCAAATTTGCAAATTTTTCCATAATTGTATAATTAAACTTGTATAAGCAATTTAAATATTTGTCGAAGATACAAAATATAAAGTAAAAAAGCAAATTTATTTTATGCTGACTTTCCGGCTATAATTATTACAATTTCTCCCTTCACATTTTTTGTGGTAAAATGAATAATTAGTTCTCGAAGTGTACCCTGAATATTCTCTTCAAATATTTTTGAGATTTCTCTCGAAACAGAAGCTCTTCTTTCTTCTCCAAAGAAACATTTAAAATCTTCGAGAGTTTTAACTAATCTAAATGGTGATTCAAAAAATATCATAGTTCTTTCCTCCTGCGATAATTCGTTCAGTCTGGTTTTTCTTCCTTTTTTTCTTGGAAGAAACCCTTCAAAAGTAAAACGTTCGCAAGGTAATCCTGACACTGCTATTGCAGGCAAAAGAGAATTTGCTCCCGGCAAACATTCAACCGGAATACTATTTTTCAAACATTCCTTTACAAGCAAATATCCAGGATCAGAAATTGCAGGTGTTCCCGCATCAGAGATTAGAGCTGCAGATTCGCCAGACAAAATTTTCTGTACTAAGGCTTCTGTACTTTTATGCTCATTAAATTTATGATAACTGATTAGTTTATTCTGAATTTCATAGTGTTTAAGTAAAATGCTTGATTTTCTTGTATCCTCAGCAATAATTAAATCAACTTCCTTAAGCACTCTAACCGCTCTGAAACTCATATCTTCGAGATTTCCAATCGGAGTTGGAACTAGAATCAGTTTACTCATATAATCTGACAAATTTTGTTAATAATTCGAATAGTCCGAAATACCCGCTGAAAGTCAGTGTTTCTGGTCGATCTTTTATACTGTGGTAATATGTAGTACCTCCCATAGAATATATAAAAACAGACTTCACTCCTTTTTCATGAAATGGAGCATGATCGCTATTAGGGGCCTCTCCTCGAGCTACAATATCAGGCAAAAGTTTATCTTCATAATTAATATTATTGAAAAGAGTAAAAATATCATCATAAGATTCTGCAGAGCCATTTACAATTGTAATTCCTTTTTCGCCGGTTCCAACCATGTCTAGATTAATCAGGATTTTTATTTTATCAAGATCAAACATTGGATTTTCAACATAGTGTCGTGAACCCAATAAACCAGCCTCTTCTCCGAAGAAAAGCATAAATACGATAGAATAATCAGAGCGATTCTTTGCATAATAATCTGCCAAATCAAGAACCATTGCAGTACCACTTGCATTATCTTGAGCTCCGGGGAAATAAACATTTCCCATTCTTCCCAAATGATCATAATGAGCTGTAAAAACGACATATTCTTCTTTTTTACCGGAAATTTGGGCAATTACATTTTTAGCATGAAATTTCTCTATCAATTCGGGTTCACAATTTATATAAAGCTTTTTTGCATCATCAGGGAAAAGCTCTCTTTTTATTTTTACTATGGGATAATCTTTTTGATTCCTTCTGACTGCCCACATTAGTTCATCAGTTTCTGGAATTAGTTCAATAAATCCGGCAAAACCGGGCTTATTAGATTTCATTAAAAAAATATAAAACCACTTTTTATCAATATCATTCAACAATGCATAATCTATCACTAAAAGCCTTTTCAATAGTTTTTTATTTTCGCTTACTTTCTTTAGCAAAAGATTAGGATCGTTCAACAATAATGAATCGGGTTTAAATACTCTATATTTTCTCTTTACCGAGGGACTTGAGGGACCAATAAGAAAATCAGTGCCGGCAATAAAGTTTGTTCCATCAATCTTAAGCTCTATATCATTTGGAAAAGTATTTACAGAATAATAAAAAGATTGAAAAAATGAATCCCCAAAAGGAATAAGCCCTGCTTTGTCAAATTCATCCGCAAGATATTCTGCCGTTTTCGCGGCACAATTGTCCAAATAACCCCTGCCACACAATTCTACTGAACTTAACCTCGCAATTCTCTCTTTAGTTTTCAGTAAATCCTGAGAATTAACCGAATATGAAAAAACAATAAGGGAAAAAATCAGAAGAACTATTTGTCTCCAAATAATATCTTTCTGTGATTGAACCCAGTTTTTATATATGGAAAGGTCTATTTTTATTTTAATATCCAAAATTTAACCAAAAGCTAATTATAACGTCTTTTTACAAGATTCAGAAAAGTTATTACCGTAGGGTCTTCCGGACTCCAAGAGTAATTTGAATCTAAATATGACAAGGCATCATTCATTGATGATAAACCGTTTAGTACATCAATAGTTTCATCAAATTTCTCTTTCTTTCCATTGAAAAGTTCTCGAATATACAAAAATCTGTCACCGACACCTATTCCTGATTTAATATCTCGCAAGGGGGACATATTTAATCGTGCATTTATTCCATAATCTTCTTTTTTGAATTTTTCGTTTAGCGAAGTTTTATTATTGCCCAATTGTTCTCCAAGCACTTTAGTATTTCTATCTCCATTTGAAGAGACTTCTGTTACAAGTGAAACATTCTCAATAGATTCAGTTTTATTAACAGACAAAGTCTGGCTTGTCAGTTCTTGGATTACTACTTCTTCTTTTTCAACCACACTTTCAATAATTTTGCTTTCCTCAATCAATATTTCAGGTTCTGTTTTTTTTGATTCATGAATAATTGTGGTTTCTTCTAACTCTTCGTTATTCTCCTTATCTAGTTCTTCAATCGCAATGTATGAGTCGTCTGAGATATATTTTAAGTCACTGATTTCCATATATATTTCTCTAAGAACCGACAATAAAATATCGTATTCTATTCTTGATAGGCCGGGATTATCCAATCTGCTTATAAGTTCTGAAATTCTTTTTGATTTTTCTTTTATTCTGTCAAATTGTTCCATCGTGTATTTTATTTTATAAATTTGTATGAAAATAATTTTTCAAAATTATAAAAATATTTTGATATGTTTTTGGAACAGACAAGAAAAGGTGAACCAAAAAAAGGATGGATTGAAGTAATCGCCGGCTCAATGTTTTCAGGAAAGACAGAAGAACTAATTCGACGTTTGCGCCGAGCTGAGTATGCAAGACAAAAAGTAGAAATATTTAAACCAAAGATTGATATCAGATATTCAGAAAAAGAAGTTGTTTCTCATAATTCAAATTCAATACGCTCTACTCCTGTTGAATCTTCAGCTAATATTATTCTGCTTGCAAATGATGTTGATGTAATTGGTATTGACGAGGCTCAGTTCTTTGATGATGGACTTACCGAAGTTTGCGTAGCATTGGCTGACAAAGGAGTACGAGTGATAATTGCAGGACTGGACATGGACTTTAAAGGGAGACCTTTCGGACCCATGCCTGCACTCTTTGCTGTTGCAGAGTTTGTTACCAAAGTTCATGCAGTTTGCATGCAATGTGGAGATTTAGCTCAATTCTCCCACAGAAAAAATCCGGAGGGGAAGGTTGTAATGCTCGGCGAAAAAGATCTCTATGAGCCTCTATGCAGACGATGTTTTGCCACCGAGAATAAACATATTTAAAAATGCAGGAATTCAACCTTAAAGATATTGCCGAAATCACTGATTCTCAACTGCATGGAAAATCTATAGGCAATTTATCTATAATTATAACTAACAGTAGAAATATTGACCTTAAAGCAGCAGAAAATGGGATATTCTTCGCAATAAAAGGAACACAACACAACGGACATGATTTTATTAATGAATTATATGAGTACGGAGTTAGAGCATTTGTTGTAACAGAACAAATCAAATTTGAAGATTATCCCGAAGCAGGATTTATTAAAACGAAAAACAGCATTCTCGCTTTGCAACAACTCGCAGGATTCCACAGAAAAAAATTTAATATACCTGTAACCGGGATTACCGGCAGTAATGGAAAAACAATAGTAAAAGAATGGCTGCACTGGCTTTTAATGCAGGAATATAATGTGATTCGGAGTCCACAAAGTTATAATTCCCAAATCGGCGTTCCTCTATCCCTTATGCTGCTGGATGAAAAAACAGAATTTGGAATATTTGAAGCTGGCATTTCACAGCCAGGAGAAATGGATAAACTTGAAAGAATAATAAAACCTGAAATCGGAGTTATAACAAATATTGGAAGTGCACACCAGCAAAATTTCATATCATTAGAAGAAAAAATTAAGGAAAAAATCAAACTCTTCGAAGATTGCTCGCATATAGTTTATTGCAAAGATGATTTACTGCTCAATAAAAATATTGAGAATAGTTTTTTTTCTGCCAGTAAAATATCATGGTCCGAAAATGGAAACGCTTATGTTCAAGTAAAAAAATCTATAATAAGGGATAACAAAACATCAATCATTCTTGAAACTGATGGCAAGCAATTCTGTATTGAAATTCCATTTACCGATCGAGGTTCTTTCGAAAACACAATAAGTTGTTTTTGTACTTTAATCGCTCTAAATATTCCTTTAACTGGTAAAATTATTGAAGCATTCAACAATCTGCCGGTAGTAGCAATGCGACTTGAAATTATTGATGGTATAAATAACTCAATTCTTATAAACGACACATACAATTCAGATATAAACAGTCTTAATATTGCACTTGACTTTTTAAATCAGAAAAAACTTAACAAACAAAGTGTTCTTATTTTATCTGACATTCTACAAAACTCTCAAGATGAACAGAAGATGTATTCTGAAATTGCGGAGCTAATCGGGAGCAAAAAAATTGATAAGTTTATAGGTATCGGAAACTCATTGACTAGGCACAAAACATTTTTTCAGAAAGATTCAGTATTTTATACTGACACAATTTCATTTATAAGTCATATAAATAATAAACAATACAAAAATTCTTGCATTTTACTAAAAGGAGCACGAAGCTTCGGTTTCGAAAAAATAAGCAAAGTTCTGCAACAAAAATCACACGAGACACTAATTGAAGTAAATCTAAACCTGATGAAATCAAATCTTGAATTTTTCAGACAAAAATCAGGTAAAGATGTTAAAACTATGGTAGTTGTTAAAGCTTTTTCGTATGGTAATGGATATTACGAGATTGCTGATTTTCTACAGTATAATAGAGTTGACTACCTAGCAGTAGCATATGCAGACGAAGGGGTTGAACTAAGGAAAAGAGGTATTAGTTTGCCAATTATGGTAATGAATCCGGGGAAAGACAATATAGACCAGTTAATAGAATTCAGACTTGAGCCTGAGATATTCTCACTTTCAGGATTAAAATCTTATGCCTACTATTTAACAAAATATTCCATAGAGCAATTCCCTGTTCATTTAAAAATTGATACAGGCATGCATAGGCTGGGTTTTATGGAGTCTGATATTGACGAACTAATTGATATAATAAATAAATCAGGCAGATTTAATATTGTGTCTATTTTCTCACATCTAATTGGATCAGACAAAAACAATTTAGATAATGAAACTGAAAAACAAATTAAGTATTTCACTGAAATTTATGAAAAATTAACTATAAATCTGAATACAAGACCGTTAAAACATATCTTGAACAGTTCTGGTATTTTAAGATTCCCACAATACTGTTTCGACATGGTCAGACTTGGAATCGGGCTATATGGTCTGATACCCGGTTTTACAGAAAAACTATATTCTGTCAGCCAGTTTAAAACTAAAATCTCTCAAATACGAAGACTAAAGAAAAATCAAACCGTTGGATATAACAAGTCGGGCATATTAAAAAGAGATTCAATAATAGCAACAATACCTGTAGGTTATGCCGACGGTCTCGACAGAAGATTGGGAAATGGGAATTGGCAGGTTATGATAAAAAATGAATATGCAAATACTGTCGGAGAAATATGTATGGACATGTGCATGATTGATATTACAAACATACAAGCCAGTGAAGGAGATGAGGTAATAATATTTGGAGAGAATAATAGTGTTATCGACATGGCCGAGCGTCTTGATACGATACCGTACGAAGTTATTACAAACATATCAGAACGAGTAAAGAGAATATACACACAGGAATAATTAAAAATGAAAGAAATAAGCATCATAATTATTACTCTAAATGAGGAACATAATATTGAAAGATGTTTGTCATCAATCATAAATCTGAGTGACGATATTATTGTTATTGATTCAGGATCTAATGATCGAACTTTGGAAATTTGTAAAAATTTCGAAAATGTAAAAGTCATTTTTAATGAATTTACAGACTACGCCAGTCAAAGAAATTTTGGCACAGAACAAGCAAAATACAATTTCATTTTGAACATTGATGCTGACGAAGCATTGTCCTCAGAATTAAACGCATCAATATCTAAAATTGAAATTAGTGAGCACGAAAATACATTGTTCACATTCAACAGGCTTAACCATTACTGTAATAAACCCATCCGTTTTGGTGGCTGGTATCCTGATAAGAGGCGTAAATTCTGGAATAAAAAATTCGCCAAGTGGCATGGTATTGTTCATGAATCTCTTGATTTCAATAATAACCCTCCAATTGTAGTTCATTTGCAAGGAGATTTATTGCATTATACTTACATGTCAACATCTGAACACATCGAACAATCTGTAAAATATGCTATTTTAAGTGGTAAAAATGATTTCGCAAAAGGAAAAAAAACCAATATTATCAAATTACTATTTAAACCGCTTATAAAATTTTATTTGATTTATATTTTTAAACTATCATTTCTAAATGGATTTAAAGGATTTATGATTGCCGCTATGAGTTCAATATCGGATTTTTTGAGAAATGTTGTATTGTTAAGTATTCGAAAAAATAAATAGTAATGACAATATGCAATCCTAAACATCATCAATACACATGATATAAATAACAAAATGTAGTAAGTTTAATTATTACAAAATTAATTTTTTGTTTATATTAATTAAATACTATATATTTGCAAGTTGAGTAAAACTTATTATTGATTGATTAATAACTGTAATAATTAAATTTAAATTGTATGAAAAAAATCACTACTTTAATTGCATTTATGGTAATTGCTGCCTTTGCAATCGGTCAGGTTTACATGGATTATAAACCGACCAAATTGAATAATGTATTTTCTAAAGAATCTGTTAAGTTAGATTCTAAAGATGAGCAAATCTATTGGAGCGTAGATTTTGAAGAAGAGGAGCCTGTATGGTCTTTTGGTTGGGATGTTGGAACAAAATCTTGGCATGTAACAGACCAAGCCGGTGCACCTGAAACTTGGGAGCCTGTTCCTGGTTCATATTACCTACAATATCTTGGACTGAACTCTCTAACAGGTAATGACGTTGATGGTAAATGGGCATGGGTTGATATTATTTCTGATTTTCCACAACTTGGAGGCTCTGGTCAGGAATTATGTAACACATGGATACAGTTTGACAACATTGACCTATCTGAAGTTGACAATCCAAAACTTATTTTTTACCAAGGTTTAAGACCTCTAAATCAAATGGCTACTTATCTAGACTTTTCGATTGATGGTGGTGAAACCTGGACAACTAAAAGAATTAACGAGGGTGTTGAAGGAAATACTTACGCTCCACTAGTATTTGATATTTTTATTGGAGAATGGGTAGCAAATGAAGCTAATGTTTCAATTCGTTTCAGATGGGAAACAATCAGCGTAGCTAGTGTTGTTGGATACGGATGGCAAATTGATGACATCAAGATTGTTGACAACCCTGTTTATGACCTTAGTATTTATGAGTCTAGAATGAACTTCGTTGACTATATTGATTATACTGTAGTTGGACAAGAAGATTATTATCACATCAGCTCTCATTACGGACAAATTCCTGCCGACCAATATAATTCTCCATTCGCTTTATCATGGTTTAATGTTGCTGTTGAAAACAAAGGTGTTGAGACAGTAACAGCTAAATTAAATGTAAAAGTTCTTGATCCAAATGACGATGTAATATTCGACGAAGTAGTAACTGGAAGAACTCTTGCTATTACAGAAAAAGACACGATAGACATGATAGAAGTTGACTTTGCTTTAGGCACAGATCCTTTGAAAGGCAAATATACTGTTGCTTACTATGTATTTATTGAAGGAGAAGAAGATGAAAGACCAGACGATAACGTGGATACTGCAGTATTTTATGTTACTGACTTTACATTTGGTAGAGATGCCCAAAATGTAACAGGTACAGTAGGTCCGGGCAACTGGTTAAATGGTGGTAATGACGGAGACATGATCGGAACAGACTACTTATATTTATTCGAAGAAGAAATTAAATCTATGGATGTGTATATAAGCACAAGAACTGATCCTGGAACTTCTTTGATTGCAAGAATTATGCAATTTGATGCAACTAGCGAACAATGGGTTGACATTTCTACATCAACACTAATCGACATTGAAGAAGAACATCTTGGTGAATGGATGAATATAACTTTTATTGATCCTGCAATTGTAAGTTTTGAAGCAGGAGATGATGCTAAAACTATCAGAGCGGCATTAGAATTTTATTATAACGGAGATAATGATGTATTCATTGGTTTCGATGGATCAAATCAGCATAGCTTCTGGGGAACAGTTTGGTTCTTTACTCAAGGAGACAATGCAAACTCTTGGTTCTCTATCTCAAATTGGGCACAAGGTGGTCTTTGCATTCGCTTGAATACTGGTGAAGAATTTTTTCCAGTTGAATTTAGTGTAGTTGGAGAAAATGGGACTATCGCGGCTACTGCTAATGGCACCGCAATTACTTCAGGTGATGAAGTAGTTGGAGGTTCAAGCCTTGAGTTTACTGCGACACCAGTTTCTGGTTATGTAGTAAAAGAATGGAAATTAAATGATGAAGTTCAAGAAAATACTACAAACACATTATCTGTAAATAATCTAACAGAAGCTGTTAACGTTACTGTAGAATTTATGGAAGGTAACAGTGTTGACCAAGCTTTCTTAAACAATATCAGCATATATCCAAATCCTGCAAACGGGGTAATAAATATTGAAAACGTTGAGGGCGCGAGTATTGAAATAATCAACTTGATGGGTCAAATTATTGAAACTGTAAATAATGCTTCTGTTCTTAACTCAATTGATATGTCAAGATATGCAAGTGGAACTTACATGATAAGAATAGTTCTTGATAACAATGTTGTTACACGCAAATTCAAACTTGAAAACTAAATCTTAATAATATTCGATAAAAAGAGGTGTCAAATGACACCTCTTTTTTTTTAGCTTAATTTAGAATATTTAAGTATTTTTACATCCGAATTAAAAATAAATACTAACAATAATATGGAATATAACTCATTAGTACAGGAAATTAAAAAAAAGAAAAGCTTTCTTTGCGTTGGACTTGATTCAGATATACAAAAAATTCCCGAGCATTTGATTTCTCAGGATGATCCTATTTTTGAGTTCAACAAAGCGATAATTGACAAAACTGCAGAATTCTCTGTTGCATACAAACCCAATTTAGCATTTTATGAAAGTGAAGGTCCCAAAGGATGGGAATCACTAGATAAGACCGTACAATACATTAAAAATAATTATCCTGAGATCTTTATTATTGCTGATGCAAAACGTGGAGATATAGGCAATACTTCAAAGCTTTATGCCAAAGCATTTTTCGAAAATATGATATTCGACGCAGTTACAGTTGCTCCATATATGGGAGAAGATTCAGTAAGTCCATTTTTAAGTTATAAAAACAAATGGGTAATATTACTGGCACTCACATCAAATAAAGGAGCCGACGATTTTCAGTATCACAAAGACAATAACGAAAGATTATTTGAATCTGTTTTAAGTATTTCCCAAAAATGGGCGGATAAAAATCAAATGATGTATGTAGTTGGAGCAACCAGAGCCGAAATGCTTACTGAAGTAAGAAAAATTGTACCTGATCATTTTCTCTTAGTCCCCGGAGTTGGAGCGCAGGGAGGAAGTTTACAGGAAGTTTGTAAGTACGGGCTTAATGAAAATTGCGGATTATTAGTTAACTCATCGAGAGGGATAATATTTGCTGATAACACAGAAATGTTTGCCGAAACTGCTAGGCATGAAGCACGAAAAATCCAGCAGGAAATGGAAGAGATTCTTAGTAATGCTAATATTATTTAGAATACGAGCAAGTCTAAGTGAAAAATTCCAATACAGAATCTGTTATATATCCTTGAATCTCAGCATTCAATTCTGAGTGAATAGGTAGTGAAATTACAGATTCACACAGTTTTTCGGTAACCGGAAAACTCATTTCAGCATTGTAATATTGCTCAAATGCTTTTTGTTCGTGCATTGGCACAGGATAATATACTGCATTTGCAATTCCCTTTGAATTAAGATGATCTTGTAATGCTTGCCTATTCACATCTATTAGCTGCAGTGTATATTGGTGAAAGGTATGCGTAGATTTTTTAAATCGTTTTGGTGTGATGATTTTGCTGCAGTTCTCAAAAGCTTTATCATAAAAGTCTGCAGCCGCTTTTCTTGCCAAATTATATGTATCAAGATGTTTTAGCTTTGCTCTTAAAACAACAGCCTGAAGAGTATCTAGACGGGAATTCACTCCAATCATATCATGATAATATCTAACTGTCATTCCGTGGTTAACTATTGATGAGATTTTATTTGCAAGATTGTCATCATTAGTGAATATCGCTCCACCATCACCATAGCAACCCAGATTCTTCGACGGAAAAAAGGATGTGCAACCTATGTGTCCTATCGTGCCAGCTTTTCGAACATCACCTGAAGAATGATAGAAGTCTGTTCCGATTGCCTGCGCAGTATCTTCAATCACGTACAGATTATTCTTATTTGCAATTTCCATAATGCGATCCATGTCAGCGCACTGTCCAAACAAATGAACAGGAACTATTGCTTTTGTTCTGGGAGTAATTGCTTTAAGAATACAATCAGGATTGATATTAAATGTTTCTGCATCAACATCTACCAAAACAGGTTTTAATCCTAATAGTGAAATAACTTCAACCGTAGCAATAAAAGTAAAGCCTGTAGTAATAACTTCGTCACCAGGTTTAAGATTGAGCGACATCATTGCTACCTGCAAAGCATCTGTTCCATTCGCACAAGGAATAACATTTTTTACACCCAGGTAGTTAGCCAATTCATTACTAAAGTCTTTAACATCAGGTCCGTTTACAAAATTGCCCGTATCCAGAACATTCTTAAAACCGTTTTCAACCTCTTCTCTAATTTTTAATAACTGATTTTTGAGGTCAACCATTGGAATATTCATATCTATTTTTTTGCCAGCAAAAATAAGAATAATTTGTCTCTACTCAAATATCTGAACGATAATATTATTCATGTCTTTTGATGATTTCTCGATTTCAAATACGCCTATATATTTAAAATCAGGATTCAGAAGATTCTTTCTGTGTCCTCTACCTGGAACCCCATGATCGATAAGAAGATCAATAACTGCAAATCTGATAATATCATTACCGTACTGAATATTTTCTGCAAATCCAAACTTAGAATGCTTGAAGTTACTGGTTTTACTAATCCATTCGCAATGTTGTTTTGCCAAATTTCCAAGTTTCTCAGAATATGCAAGTTTGTTCATAGGTTTTGTTTTTTTCAGAACTTTAATTAGCTCTTGAGCAGTAGCTTTTTCTGATGCTGACGACTCCCAGTAGTCCAGAAAATCCTGAATATAAGCAACATATCCTGAAGGATTTGATCTTACAAGGTTTATTTCATCTATTAACTCCTGCTGACGATTTTCTTGAGCTGTAATTTCATTAAAACTAAAACTTACCGTCAAAAAACAAAATAATATCGCTATTTTTTTCCCCATCTGTTTAGATTTTTTGCTTGCAAATAATCTGCATAATATTTGTATTCTATTCAGAAGATTCTACAATAATTGACTTATTTATTAACGGAAAAAAACAAATAATAGTTTAAAACAAAAAACTTTTTTCATATTTGCAAAATAATTATCAAATAAAATATTTATGAAACAAAAAAGAATAATAATACTCGCAATAATCATTCTGAGTTTATCATTTAATTTCGTATCGGCGCAATCAGAAGCAGGAGTTTGGAAGACTGTTGACGACAATACAGGAAAGGATAAATCTCATGTTGAGATATATTTTAAAAACGGAAGGATGTACGGAAAGATTGTGAAACTTATTGATAAGAGTGGAGGTGAAAATCCTCTTTGCACAGAATGTAAGGGGTTGAGGAAAAACAAGCCGATTTTGGGGATGGAAATAGTTGACGGACTAAGCAAAAGAAAATCTGACTGGTACTTAGACAAAGGCATTTTAGACCCTGAAAACGGCAAATGGTACGATTGTAAAATCTGGCTTGAGAATAACAATACCCTTAAAGTTAGAGGTTATATAGGAGTTTTTTACAGAACACAAACTTGGTACAGAGTTAAATAATGTTACAATTTTCTTAATAACATCAAACCATCCCTTAAAGGTAATACAACTTTCTCATATTCTTGGTTATCACGGATCATATTATTAAATCTAATAATGCCTTGTGTCATGTAATCATTTGATGCCGGAACAGAAAATATTTTATTATCCCAAATCACATTATCAACTACAATTAAACCTCCTTTTCTTAACTTTGGTGTCACTATTTCAAAGTATTCGCAATACTCCCGTTTATCAGCATCAATAAAAACAAAATCAAACTCGCATTCTAATTTGGGGATTATTTCCTTGGCATCTCCAATGATTACTTTAATAATATCCTTATAATCAGAATATTCAACATACTTTCGTATAATATCTTCTAGTTCATCATTTATTTCGATGCTAATTATTTCTCCTCCTTTTGGTATTGCTCCAGCCATACCTATTGCAGAGTATGCGGTAAAAGTTCCAATTTCGAGAATTTTTTTAGCTCCCAAAACCTTTATCAGAAATCTTAACAAAGATATTTGGTGCCAACTTGAAAGCATTCTTGGATGCAGTTGTGTTAATATTGTTTCTCTTCTGAGTTTTTGCAATACGGCATCTTCTTCTTCGCAAAATGAGTTTATGAAATCATTTATTTGTAATTGAGAGTCCATGTTTATGCTAGTAATAGATTAATTCAGAGAATTTATCACGATTAAATATATCATTTGCTACTTCCATTATTTGTATTGCAGTTACTGCTTCAATTTCCTTAAAGGATTGTTTCAAGCTGCCGACCTTATCATATAAGAGAAAAGATTTTCCTATTGAAAACAGTTGATTTGAGTTTATTTCGTTACTGATAGCAAGCTGTCCAATTACCTGTTTTTTCGTTCTGCTCAATTGAATTGGTCCTAATTTTTTACTCTTAAACAATTCAAGTTCCTTATATATTAATGATAGGCTTTTATTTACATTTTCTTTATCTGTACCAAAATATATACTAAAATTCCCAGAATCAACAAATGGGATATATGAGGATTCGACAGTATATGAAATTCCGTGCTTTTCGCGTAGCAGCAAATTCAATCGAGAATTCATTCCAGGTCCTGCGAGTAGGTTTGACAAAATTAGCAATATTAGTTTTTTCTGATCATAATAAGGATAAGCGTGTGTTCCTATTATGCAATGTGCTTGGTGCGTGTCTTTTTCCTTGATAATTCTTCTATATGTATATTCGGTTACAGGTTCTCGTTTTCCGGATCTTCGACTAGGAGAAATATGTCCGAAATATTTTTCACACATATTCATCAATTTACTAAAATCAATACTGCCTACAGAACACAAAACCATTTGATCGGTATTATAATTCGAGGATATAAACCTATTT
>OBJA01000331.1_pt1 | contig 43386 bp, 60 predicted proteins | sample 1519751 | NCBI WGS metagenome assembly OBJA01 (sample SAMEA3881238, study PRJEB22517) | soil metagenome | biome: lake sediment; feature: soda lake sediment; material: sediment, water from around vicinity | place: India | collected 2013-12-23 | depth 3 m
GAGCGAGTGACTGTTAATCACCAGGTCGGCGGTTCGAGCCCGTCCCGGGGAGCCATACTACCCTACTGGGTACTTTTTCCGATTGCCCTGCATCGAATATCAGCTCGGGGCGGTATTTGACGACGACCCGGTCGCCCTCCACTAGTACCTGATCGATGAAGCTCGCGAAGAACATTCTGGTTCTTCGCGGGTTCTCGTTGGTCTTGATGATGTCGGTCAGGAAGGTGGCGAGCTTGTCGGTGTCGGCTTCGGTGATGTGGATCTTGGGGGTCTCTTCGGCGCGGATGCGCATCAGCTGGGCCTCGAGGGCGTGCTTTTTCTGTTCGTGCTGGCGCAGGCGGTGGAGCAGCATTTCGATGTTGATGGCCTGGGGGCCGAGCTCCTCGATGACGGCCATGATCTTGCCGGCGGCGGATTCAATGCTGGCGATTTCGCGCAGGGTTTGCTCGATGCGGGCCTTGTGCTCGGTGGCCCAGGTGCCGACGTGTTCGTGCAGGTCGCGGACGATCTGGCGGAGGTTGGCGGGGCTGAAGATGCGCCGGCAGATGGTGTCGACCAGGAATTCGTCCAGCTGGTCGGCGCGCATGGCGTGGCGGCTGCATTCGCCGTGTTTCTGGTTGGCGCGGCAGTTGTAGTAGGCGTAGCGGCCGCTCTTGGCGGTTTCGACCTGGAGGCTGGCGCCGCAGTGACCGCAGCGCAGCAGGCCAGTGAACAACCAATCGCTGCGCCCGGAGCCGGTGAGGTTGTGGGTCAGGTCGTCCATCATGGCCTGCACGGTGTTCCAGGTGGCCTCCGGGATGATGGGCTTGTGGCTGGGCACGATGGTCCATTCCTCGCGGGGACGCTGGCGGCCGGTCTTGCGGTCGTTCTTGCCGTACACCTGCAGGCCGCACACGGCATCGCTGCGCAGGATGTGGGTGACGGAGTGCTTGCGCCAGGGACGGTCGCGGTTGCTGGCGCCTTCATGGTTCAGGATCGACGCGATGTTGCGCGCCCCCTGCCCCGCCAGGCGCAGGTCGAATATGCGGCGCACCACGGCGGCCTCGTGCTCGACAATGCACAGGACGCGGCGCTTGGGGTTGTCCTCGGCGGGCGCGGCTTCAAATCCATACGGTGTGCGCCCGCCGTTCCAGTAGCCCATCCGGGCATTGCGCTCCATGCTGCGGCGGGTGTCCTTTGCGATCTGCCGAGACTGGTATTCATCCAGGATCTCCATGATGCCCTCGGTGAGAAAACCCGCATCGGTCTCGCGGTCGATTTCCATGGAGACGTAGATCATCCGCGTGCCGACATTGTCCAGGGCGCGCTTGTAGAAAATGGCGTCAAACTGGTTGCGGGCGAAGCGCGAGGTCGACCAGGTGATGAAGTAATCCACCTGGTTGCTGTTGCAGTAGTCGATGGCGGCCTGGAAGTCTGGGCGATCATCGGCGCGGCCGGATATGCCGCCATCGATAAAGCTGCGCAGGACCCGGGCTTCCAACTCCACCGCCTTGGCCTCGCAGCGTTCCAGCTGCCCCTGCAGGGGAAGTTCCTCGTTGGCCTGGCGCTTGGTGCTGACGCGGGCGTAGATGATGGCGGATTTTTTCATTTTTCACCTTTGTCGTTAACACCCTCTGCTGGAGTGTTATAGGGCGTGCGCCCTATACTAGCAGTTAGGCGCTAGCATCCGTAATGAAGGTGCGGGACAAACCCCGAGCCCCTTTTATGCGCCGGTAGATGTACGGCACCCAGTTGTGCCGTAAGTACATGTCGCGGGCCTCTCCCGGTCCGTTGAGACCGGTTGTGCAGGTTTCCCGGCGCGCAGGATTCCGCACACCTATCCAACCACGGATGTAGGCCAGCGCTGCAAACCAGTAATAGGCAAGGAGTTTCATCTTCGTTCACCTCCACCCTAACCAGGGCATCGAGTTGACCGCGAAAGCGCGGCGTAAATTTCAAGCATCCGCGGGCGGCAACTCATGCCCGCTATTAGTATCTACCCACGAACAATCCGCCGCACGTGGCACAGGCTGATCCGTTCACACAAAACGTCCTTCACGGTCTTCACGATATCCTCCGGCGGCACCTGCTCCGCGTCCAGGGTCTTGATGAACCGGTTGCGCTGGTAGCGAAGATACACCGTCCAGGCTGGCACGTAGAGCCTGGAGCGGCCATCCCCGACCTGGGCCTCCTCGCTCAGCCGGCGCCAGACATCGATGGCCACGGGCACGCTGTGCTCGGCGGCGATCTCCATCAGCCACCTGGGCACGCCGATCTCGCGCAGCTCCTCGAGGGTGATGTCGGGATTCATGCGGCACCCCCGCGCGCGGCCGGCGGTCGGCCGAAAATCGAAAATCGGTTTTTTGTGCAGATATCCAGGTACCCACCCCCCCACCCGAGGAGGGTTGAGGGCTGGTGCCGAGCCCCCACCCACCCCATGCACCCCTGTCGGCCTGGTGGTGTGCCTGTCATTCCGTGGGTTGAACTGCGCTTTCTGTTGTCGGTGCCATTCATAGCCGTCTGATCCTTCTGTTGCTGCCCTGTGCTGAACTGCGCTTTCTGTCAGTACACGCAGTTGGTGGTTCTAGGAACACAGTGATTTAGCCCGTAATTTCGTCAATTTACCGCCACTGCCATTTCCGTTCTCCAGCCCCTGTGTTCTCTACACTGTGTGCCACAACCAACCGCGACCAAGAGGGATTCCAAGCGCCAAGCGAAGCCAGGAACACGTCAATGCCCCTTCTGCTTACGTAGTTCCCGCACCAGGTCGGTGATGGGGGTGCGGATATCGCGGAACGGGTTGGAGCGGTCCACGGTCTGCATCAGCTTCTTGAGGGCCAGCTTGGTGTAAGTGGTGGTGGTGCTGATGTCGACGTGACCCATGAGGGCCTGGACCACACGGATATCCACGTCGCCCTCGACCAGCTGGGTGCCGTAGGTGTGGCGCAGGGCGTGGGCGTGGAGCTCGTTGCGAGGGATCCCGGCGCGCTTGCCGTAGGCCTCGATCATGTCATTGACCGATCGCGGCGAGAGGCGGCGATGCTCGCCCACGTATTCATGGGGTGGCACGGTGCGGTTGCGCAGGCTGATGAACAGGACCTTGTCGCCGTCCTCGAGGGTGCGGTCGACGGCCTGGAGCTCGGGGTGGTTGAGGTAGGCGCGCAGCAGCAGGCGCACCTCCATAGGCGCCGGCACCAGGCGCTCCACGGCGCCCTTCTCCTTGACCTTGAGCACCAGGCAGTCCTCACCTTCGTGATGCACGAACGTGAGGCTCGATTCGTTCAGGCCGCACAGGCCACTGATGCGCAGGCCGCAGCCCACCAGCACCGAGAGCAGCGCGGCGTCGCGCAGGCCCATGAAGGTTTCGATGTCCGGCTGCAGCAGCAGCTTCTCGACGTGCTGCAGGCCCATGGGGATGGGCAGGCGCTTGCCAGCCTTGGGGTACTCCAGGCCGGCGGCTGGATCGGCGGGCACCAGGTGCTGCTTGCGGGCCCAGGCATAGAAGCCGCGCACCGCGGCGACCACCGGCCGGCGGCTGCGGCGGGTGAGCCCGTCCTTGTGGGCCTGGATCCCGGTGAACTCCTCGAGGGCGGCCCGGTCGGCGGTCAGCAGGCTGCGCCCGGAGGTCGCCAGCCAGGTGCTGAGCCGGGTCAGGCTGAGGCGGTATTTGTCCGCGGTGGCTGCCGCCCTGCCCTTGTTGTGCTGCAGGTTGGCGAGCCAGGCGTCGATCAGATCAGGGTCATTCATATAGATGGATCCGCGTTTCATGAGTAGGGGGGGCGCAGAACAACCCGTGGATCCGTGGATCAGGGTATTTATCGGCCCAAGCGGTTGTAATTACTCGTGATAGTTTCCACGGGTTTCCACGGATTAACCCGTGGATGGGGTGAAAACCCGTGGATGATATTTTAGGGTCCACTCCAAACCCGTGGATGCCACCCCCTTGAATTTTTCCTTCTTCTATAGCCTTCTTTCTTTTTATTATTAATAAGATAGAGAGAGATATAAGGTGTAATATTAGAAAAGCCGCATGTGGAGAAAAAAGCGTAACCCGTGGATAAAAAGGGTGAACCCGTGGAAAAAAGAGGTGAACCCGGCAGAAAATCTGCTCCACGCTCAATGAGTTAGTATAAAAACGGGTTATGGTCCACGGGTTAGCCGCACTACCCCTGCGTACCTTATAAAAAAAAGCGTCGGAAACACCTCCCGCCTTCATCAGCCAAGCGCGCGCGCGCCGGGCGGCGGAGCTGGATTCTTGGAGGGTACGGGGGGTGTGTCGACGAGACACGGCCGGCATCAGAATGCGTCCTGCTGCACGCTGACTGGGGGTGCTGCATGCAGTCCGTAGCGTTGCAGCTCCTCGAGGCCGATGGCCACCATGTGCGCCTCGCGACGGTTGTTGATGGTCCGCTCCACGTCCTCGGAGAGGATCACGCCGGCGTTGCGGATCTGGCGCTTCAGTACCCGGTCCGATTTCACCGGCAGGGCATTCCACTTGTCCCGCAGGCTCATGGTGTGCGAGATGTGGTCCATGATGTGGCTGGTGCGCACGCACAGGCAGGCCTGCTGCTCAACCTCGTCGAAGAGGAAGGGGTGGCGGAAGTTCCCCGCCGCGATCTCCGACAGCAGGATCTCGATGATCCACACCCAGGGCTCTCGATCCGCCGAGGTCTCGGCCACGTGCCCGTTCATCTCCTCGGTCACATCGGCGATGAAATCGCCCTGGTCGGCATGCAGCCCGGCGAACTCACACAGCAGCCTCCAGGTGGTCATGATGGCGGCGTAGTTGCCGGCCATGCGGCGGGCGCCATCGTCCACGCCGGAGGCGCGGGAATGGTCCCAGCAGTACTGGCGGGCCCGGTTGTAGATCGCGCCCACCTGCGGCCGCGACATCTCGGCCAGGAAGGCCAGCCAGTCGGCAACCGGGAATCGCGGCAGGTCCTCGGGCATCTGCGGCCCCTTCTTTCCGGTCAGGTCCGTGCGGATCACCTTGCCCAGCAGCGAGCGCACCGGCACGTCTTCCCCGGCCAGCAGCACCGGGGCGGAGATCAGGTATTCGGTCATATCCGAGCCGCGACGCGACACGGTGTACTGGTAGCATTCCTGCAGCAGGCTGACCGCCTTGTCGATCACGTCCTGGCGGCGGGCCGAGATCTCTTCCCAGCCCACGGGATGGGAGGTGTGGGAAATGGAGGTCAGCAACCTGAATTCCGTCTGCAGGCTCTGGCCGGAGAACATGGTGAAGCCCAGCGTGCGCTCCAGACGCTTCACCAGGGTGGACTTCCCCATTCCCTTGTCCGCCTGCATGATCATGTGCGGCCAGAAGCCCAGGAACGCCTTCAGGTGCGCCCCCAGCGCCCACACCAGCGGCAGGGTGGCCGCATTGCGCCGGAAGGTGGTTTGGTAGGCCTCGATCACCTTGCGGGCGTCCAGCTGGGTGCCCGAATGGAAGGTCAGGTTATGGTAGGGGCACTGCTGTTCGGGGTTGGTGAAGTAGCAGTCCGGGCCCTGGTTGACGATGGGCTTCCCATCGCGCCAGGCCAGGCCCACGAAGTTGATGGCATGGCGGGCACCGAGATCAGCGCCGCGCTCCAGGATGTTCACCATGCGCAGGAAGGCCCCGCGGTTGAAGATCGGGCCGAATTTTCCCCACTGATCCACGTTGTGCAGCCGTTCGTCCTCGAACACCCGGCGCACCAGCTGGTTGCCGTGGCGCGGCGCCTGCACCGACACCGCAAACAGGGTGCGCGGCTGGTTGTCCTCCTCCCCGGTCATGGTCGAGGTCGCGCTGGCCACCGTCACCCGGGAAATGCTCGCCACCCGGAACCCGCACAGGTCCCCGAAGGTGTCGCGCACCACGCCCATGTCATCCTCGGTGCGCTTGGTGATGAAGCTGGTGAAATCTTCACGGCCCCGGTATTTCCAGTACTGGGCGAAATCATGCGCGGGCAGGAACACCCTGGGCTTGCCCTTCCCCTGCCCGTCTCCGCGCACACCCGGGATCACGGACTGGTCCAGACGCCGCAGCAGGGACCGCATCTCGGTGGGCCCCACGTCCTGCAGCACATCGTTCACGTCATTCCATTCCCAGTCGCCCTGGTCGACCAGGTGGGCGGCGATGTTCATCGCCGTCAGGTTCTCGTACAGGGCCCAGGCGGCCTTTGCGCCCGGGCAGAAGCCGGTGCGCTCGTTGGGCTCGTCGTTGTCCATGCAGATCACCACCTGCTTGCCCTGCAGGAAGCGGAAATCCAAGTCGGTGTTCGCCGTCCCGCGCAGCGCCACGGCCGCCGTAGCCTTCATGTTGCAGCTGTCGATGGACAGCGCGTTGATGGGTGACTCCACCAGGTAGACCGTCTTCGCCGCCTTCAGCAGACTCAGGTCCAGAAACCAGGGGTAGCCGAGTTTCTCGCCCTGACATTGAGTCTTGGTCCCACCATTCAGATCCGGGTCCAGGTAGCGCAGGTCCACGGCCACCACGTGGCCCGGGTTCATGGTCCGCACCAGGAAGGCCGCCGCAGGGCCGCCGTAGCCGTGGGAACCCGGCTCCACCTTGTCCGAGTGCCAGCTGTTGAAACCCAGCGCCTTGCGCCGGATCCCCGTGCGGATCACCTCTTCATCGATGCCGCGGCCAGCCAGGTATTCCATCACCCCGTCCGCCTGGGCCAGGCATTGCTCCGCGATAAATTCCACGCGGCTGCGGGGCTTCGCCTCCTGCCGCTTGCCGGTCTCCATCGGCAGACCATAGAGCGCGTGCAGCCGCTGCAGGGCCTGCGCGGCGTCGCAGCCTTCCACGTACATCACCAGATCGATGCAGCTGCCCTTCGCCAGCGGGTTGTCCTCGTCGGACCAGTCCTTGAACTTCTTGCCCCCTGCGAAAATAGACAGCGACGGGGTCTTGTCGGCGTGGTGAGGGCTGCGGTAGTTGCCCTTCGGATCGGGGCGCTGAAGATCCAGCTTTTCGGCCAGATCATGCAGATCGATGATGTTCTTGAGCTCCTCGATGGATGCCATTTACCTGCGTTTCCCTATCCATTCCTGTTTGTCGGTCGTCACCAGCAGCTGCACCTGGGCCTTCTTCCCGTTCGGTAAGGTCACCAGGTCCACGGGGGCAGATGCGGTATCGATTCCGTCCTCCACCTGGTGCATCAGCATGGCCAGCTGATACGCCAGCATCCGGGTCGTGGCGCCGGCCTCCTCCAATCGTTTCGCCGTGGCATGAACCACCGCCTGCATCTCCAAGATCCTGCTCATATTATTTGTGCCTTTTTACCTAGCGTTGGCGGTGTTCAGGGGCGCTGGTGCGCGGGGTTTTCTTATCGGTTGTTGGAGGGCACGGCCGAGTCCGGCACGTTGAAGAATCCAAGCCTCTCTTTCCAGGGCACGAACGGCAGCGGCTTCGGGTCACGCAGCACGAAGCCGAACCGCCCGAAGAACCACGGCGAGTCAGAAGAAGCGACGCAGTCCACGATCTCCACAGAACCGACGATTCCACCGCGCTCCAGTTGCTCGATCGGCGGGAGCTCGATCACCTGTCCGCCACTGGCCAACAGCGGATATTGTCCGTCCTTGTATTCGGCCCGCGTCATGCTCTTGCTGGCATGAATCAGCACGCGCCCTCTGAAGCGGGTCGGCCAGTCGCGGTTCTCGATGTCCTTCCCGCTGTTCAGGATGTGCCAAGCCCATGGCTGGCGGATGCTCAGTGCAATCATGCTGCTCTCTCCCCGCTATCCCCGCACAAGCCCCATTACCATGCCTCGATATTTTCCGGCCTTGAATACTGCTTTGTTTTCATCCACATCACGAATCACCGCGCCAGGCAGTTCTGCGATCTTTCGCAGATATTTGTTTGCCACCTTTGTGGTGCCAACCATCATGCCCTCGAATGGGGCAATCCCATACCCGTCGCAGGCTTCACAAGTGATTTCCTTGCCGTCAGGCTCCTTCTTTAAAATCCTTCCAGACCCATCGCAAAGGGAGCATTCAGGCTCGTAATAATGCGACCGTATATTGCCGTCCTCGTCTCTGAATTCATGTTTCAACAGGACAGTGCCTTCCCCGTCGCACGACGGGCATTCGTCCTCCTTGAACATCACTTTCCCGTGCCCGAGGCAGTTGTGGCATATCGGTGCGTCACTTGTGTCCGGTACAGGTTGCCAATCCCCATCAACCCATTCCCCGATATTCTTCCGTATATTCACCACAGTCTTATCTGGCAAATCTGAATCATTGGTTCCCGCTCCATCCATCCAAATCATGATATGGCCATTGCTTGCAATGGCTTTTCCGTCAAGATAGATGATCTGTTGCAGGTAGCCTCTCGGGTCATCTGCTGCTGCCGTGAATCTTTGCATTATTTCGTTCATGTCGTTCGCTCCCCTTCTACCCTACTGATCCGTTGTTTGGCTGCGCTTCACAGGCGCTGCACAAATCTTCCTCTACCCAGTAGCAGGGCTCGCCCGTCCGTTCGATGCACTGGCGGCAATCGTCGTCGGTGCAGCCGCATACGCGACAGGTCCAGGTCGATGAGCTGACAACGTTGTCCTGTTGCCTCATTTCCTCGAATTCCGCCATCAGTTCCCGCAGGTCCAGGCACTGGTCCTCGCCGTCCGGGTCTCCGGCCGCATCCTGGGCCTCGTCGCACACGTCCTGCAGGGCCTGCATGGCGCGCAGGGACCAGTCTTCCAGAGCCTCGTGGTTCATTTCTTTCCACCTCGAATGTCGGTCGTCTTGATCACGATATCTTGCAAAATGAATGCGAAAGTGACCGTCGGAAATTCGCCCGTGTCATAGTCGTGCGGGAACTTTTCAGGCAGTTTGCATTCGACGATGTTCGGCAACATCTGCCCGTCCGGGGTTTCCAGGTATAGGGCGTCGCCGTTCGGATCGATATGGAGCGTCAGCTTCATCGTCATCCCAGTTCCTCCTGCGCCTGCTCCCAGGCCTTCTGGATGCGGTTGAACATCTGCGCATCGCCGCCGGGGCGGTCGGGGTGGTGCTGGCTGCGCAGGGTCATATAGGCGGCCTTCACGTCCGCCAGGCTGGCGTCCGGGGCGACGCCCAGCACGCCGCTCCAGTGGGTCGTGGTGTCCGGGCCCGGCAGGGCGGCGAAGCCCTGGAAGGCGCGCTGCAGGAAGTCGGACACGCCCCAGCGTTCCATGCCGCGCATCGCTTCCAGGGTCTTGGCGACGGCGACCAGGTTGTCCTCGATGCGGTCCCACTTGTCGCAGGCCAGCACCACCGGCTGGCCGTCCAGCTGGAAATACACGGCCACGCCGGGGTCGTCGGGCTTGCGCTGGCCGCTGCGCGGCAGGCCGTCGAACTTGCGGATCTGGAGCATGGTGGACACCACCACCAGGTCGGGATCGATGCGCCAGGGGTGGCCGGCGCGGGTGTACAGGCGGATCTGATCCATCACGCGGCGGGTGGCGGCGGCCAGGGTGACCTGCTGGCGGCCGTAGCCGCTGCTGCTCTTGGCGCCGAAGTGGGCGCGCTGGCGTTCGTGGTCGGGGGTTCGCGGCCAGCCGGCGGGCCATTGCAGGGGGTAGGCGGAAACGGTCATGTGGATCCTCAGTGTGCGCGGAGGGCGGCGCGGGCGCGCGGCGTGCCGGTGCGGTGCAGTTCGTCCAGGCTCGCCTGCATGACGGCCTGGGTGATGAAGGGACCGCGCAGGCCTTCGCGGGTGGCGAAGTACCAGCGGCCGTCCAGCGGGTTGTAGTGGGTGCGGCTGGTGTCGATGGTGTAGGTTGCCTTGTTCATGGGTGCCTCCTGGCTATCAGACGACGTGCGGGAACTTCTTAGGTTGCAGGGTGGCGATGCTACTCATGACAGCACCCCCCCCTGCGCCAGCAGTTGCTTGGTTTTGCTCCAGCAGAACCCAGTAATGCGGGAAACCGACTTGATGGAAGGCCTTCCGGTGGTCTTTTTCTTCGGCGCCGAATACCAGGCGGACAGCGCCTCCTCCACTTCCCTGTCCGGCGGGATCCGCTCGGGGTTGTTGATGTAAAAACAGGCCGCGCCCATGTCATCCAGGCCGTGGCCGAGCACCTTGCGGGCATGGCGCAGGCTGCCGAAGGCGCTGATGAGCTCCTCCTGCTCGATCTTTCGCAGTGGGTAGTCCATCTTGATGCGGGGTGATTTGTTCATGAGTCCTCCCCTACCAGCTTCGCCACCGCCACCAGGGCGGTGAGTTTGTTTTCGATCCCGTCCAGCACGGTCGCGATGTCGGCGCCGTAGAAGCTGGCGAAGCGTTGCAGCAGCGGGCGTTCTTCCTCGCGCAGGCCGACCTCGAGGCCGTCGGCCGGGAACCCCTCCAGGAGGCAGCGAAGTTGTCGCAGCAGGTTGCCGGCATCATGGCGGCCGTGGATGGCGTCGAACTGGGCCAGGGCGGCGATGGCGCTGGGGGCGGGTGCTGCCTGGCGAGGCGCTGCCGCGGGCTGGGGCGGGGTTTCGCCCTCCCCTTCCTCGTCATCCGTGGCGCCGGCGTTGCCGGGCAGGCTGTAGTAGCCGCGGCCGTAGCGGACCAGCACGCCGTCGCGGGCCAGCTGGTTCAGGGCTCGGGCGACGGCGAGCGCGTCCTGGCCCAGCTGCTCGGCCAGGGTGACAGCGCGGGCACCGCTGGAGCGGTTGGCCATGGCCTCGACGAGCTGGTCGGAGAGGTCAGCCATGGGTACTACCCTCCAGTACCGCGCGATCGGCCTCGCGGCCTGGCAGCGCGGTGCGCTCCCAGTTGGCGTTTGCGCGGGTGTCATAGGGTTGGTGGTAGTGCACAAGATCTCGGTTTTCAGCCTTGAACAGGAAACCCCAGCCCTTTACGCGCGGGCCATGGATGAACAGGGTCCAGGTCTCGGGGTGGGCCTCGAGGATGCGGTGGAAGTCGCGGGCACGGATCAGGTTCAATCTGCCGGCGCGCACCCAGCGAAAGCGCTTTCTCCAGCCGTGCTGCGGGTCGAACCAGGTCAGGCGTTCTTCCAGGTAGCCGCCGGTCAGGACGATGGCCAGGGACCAGCCCCAAGGGTGGTCATGGACCCATTCGTCGGCGTCCCGGGCCACGAAGCGGTGCAGGTACGCCGTCACTCCGCGCCATCGGCCCAGCCAGTAGCGTTCCAGGTAGCGCTCGCCCTGGCCGCGGTGGATCAGCCGGCAGGGGCGGTTCTCGGTGCGGCGATAGAGAAGCCTGGCGATGAACTTGGCCATGCTCAATACCCTCGCCTGCTCATGCCCAGCCGGCCCTCGCGGGCATGGCGGGCCAGCTTGGCGCCGGCGGGCTTGTGTTTGCGGCCAGGGGACGGGCGCATATTCCCCTCCGGTCCGTACATTACCCTGGGTTCAGGGGGGCGCAGGATCGGGCCGAGGCCAACGCCGGCACCGATGGCCAACAGGCTTCCCATGATGCTCATGCCGGCCCGGCGGTTGTTGATGGCGTTACTCATGCCGCCACCTGCTGCATGCGGTATTCATCGGCCAGCACCCGCTCGATGTGCTGCTTGGCGTCGCTGTCCAGATGGTGGTTGCGCATGGCCAGGGCCCAGAGGGCCATCAGTCGGTTACAGATGTTCTGCTTCATGGTCTCGGTCCTCGATCAAAGGGCCCGTGCGGATTCATGGCCCGCATGGCCCAGATGAAGCAGCCGGCGAAGGTCGCCAGGCCACCGATAATCAGTCCTGCCAGAAATCCTTCCATCGCTACACCTCCTGTGTTGGTTGGGCGTGGGCTTGTATCTGAATGCTGCCGCCGAAGTGGTCGGCGATGGTCTTCAGGTTCGGGTCTTTCAGCAGCTCGGCCAGGCCGGGCCGGTTGCGTTTGATGCAGCTCCAGGCCTGGTTCCAGGCCTCGCGGTCGGTGCTGGCCAGCCGGGTGATGTCGATGACGAGCTCCGGCTTGTGTTTGGTGAAGACCACGCCGGACAGATCCCGGCGATACCATAGCGGGCGCTTGGCGCCCTCCTCCGCCTCCTGCGGGCCGTTTTTCAGGCGACCCATGGAAACCGGCCTCCTGAGACGCGCTGTGCGCCGCGATCCCTTCCCTGCCCTGGTCCTGGCATGGCCTAGCTCCGCGCCGCTTTGCCCGGGGCGCCACGGCGCGGCAGGGACAGCAGGAGGATGGCCAGGGGCCAGAGCAGGATCACCAGGAAGGGCCGCACGTTGCTGTCACCGGAAAACTCGCGGACGCGGTTGTGCCGGTTGTCCGCCCAGACCAGCAGGGCGAGGCCCAGGGCCAGGTAGAGCACGCCGACGCCGAAGCCGACCAGGTAGGGGGTGAGTGTGGCGAAGTCGGTCATGATGCTTTCTCCAGCAGGCGCAGGCGGCGGTGGATGGCGGTGGCGACGGTCTTCTGCAGGCCGGCCACGTGCAGGGCGGCGCGGCACTGTACCTGGGTGAAGTGCTTCACCATGGATATCCTGTCTTCGGCGCACACCGCGCCGTAGACGTGGCCGCGATCGTTCTTGGTCATGAAGGGGTTGGTCATGGAAGGGTTGCTCATGACGCCTCCTCCATGGCCCGGTCCAGGTCGTCACGGTCGGGGCCGGTGTAGACGCAGGTGCTCATGATGTTGTGGTGGCCCAGGGCGTGCTGGACGATGGCGCGCGGGTCGCCGGAGGTGCTGCGCTCCATGATGCGTTTGCCCAGGGTGTGGCGGAACCAGTGCGGCGAGGCCTCCACCTGCAGGCCGGCGGCGGCCACCCACTTGCGCATGCGGGCCTGGAAGCTGCGGATGCTCATGCCGCGGTGGTTGCGGCTCATGATCAGCGGCGCGTCGGGCATCGGCGCATGGCCCTGTTCGCGGCGCACCTTCAGCAGATCCTTCAGGGCGGCGCGGGCCTTGGTGTTGACGGGCACGTCGTAGCCGTGGCCGCCCTTGGCGGATTCAGCGCGCAGCGCCAGGCGCTTGGTGGCGAGGGCCAGCTGGGCGTCGTGGACGGTGAGCGCGGCCAGGCTGCCGACGCGGATCCCGGTCTGGCGCAGCAGGCGCATCCAGGCGTGGTCGCGGCGGGCCTGCAGGTCGCCGAACTGGCGCAGCGTGGTGAACAGCTGGCGCTCCTCGGATTCCTTCAGGTAGCGTTCGAATACTCTTCTCTGGTTCATGGTCGTGGTCTCCTGTTCTTATTGTTTGGATCAGTCCAGCCCGGTCTCCGGCGGCGCGGTACGGAAAATCTCCGCGATCTGATCGAATGCTTGCGCCATCTCCTCGCGCCTATGCTTCGACTTCGGCAGCCAGAACGTCACCGCGCTACGGTCGTCATCCTCTGGCGGGTGGTGCAGCATCGGAGATGAATGCAATATGAGCTGCGCGGCGTGGTAAACGACCCCGGTGTTGCTTTCCTTCTTGATCTCGGCTACTTCGCTGGTCAGTTCTTGGCTGTACACGTTGATTCTCACTGTCGTGGTCTCCTGTCGTCAGGCCTCGATAGGTTCCTTTCGGAATCCCACCATTGCTCGAACTCCTGGTTGCTTTTCGGGTACCCGGTATAGCCGCCCATGTGCCAGGCGCGCAGTTGTTCCTTCCGTGGAACAATCGCTGCGAGCGTATAGAAGACGTTCCTGTAAGCATGGTGATTGTGAATATCCACGTCCTCGAGCTCGTCGAATCGCTCCGGCTTCTGGATCGGGAAATCATGCGGCCAGAGGTTGCAGTTGAGCTGGCACCACCACGCAGCCAATACCTCCACCGGGTATTCCTTCAACTGGTTGCGCAGCGATACGAGTTCTTTTGGTTCCTGTGATACGTTCATGCTGAACTCCTGGTGGTACTAGCTCGGGCGCTTCGGCAGGCCGTACTTGCGATTGTTCTGGCGGACCTTCATCAGCACCACGGCGTACTGCAGCTCACCCCACTCCGGCCCCAGCGCGCTATGCCGGCACTCCATGTAGACATTCAGCCGGCGCGGAGACCAGTCCATGTCGGGGCCGTGGTAGTAGTAGGATTCCCAGCAGCCGCAGTCGCGGTTGATGGACTCGGTGACCGCCTGCACGAAGGGCCCGCTCACGCCCGCAACTACACCGGCTCTTTCGCGTGGCTCACTTCCAGCAGCATCCGTTTGGGCCGGCCGAACACGTCCTGTTCCACGGCGCGGGGCATGGCCCAGAACATCACCTGGGCGGGGCGGCCTTCGGCGGTGATGGTGCGGTTGGCGCCGCAGGCGATACGGCTGGTGTATTCGCCGGTGCGCAGGTCGCGGTCGGCCAGCAGCACCAGGGTGACGCCGGGCAGCACCACCATGGGCACGCCGGGTTCGAACCAGTGACGCTGGTGGCCTTCGCCGGGCTGCGGCACGCCGAGGTTCACGAGGTGAAATACTTGGCCCATGGTTTTCTCCTTGGTTGGCAGTGGGTCTGCGCCACGCGGGTCAGGCACAGGCGCAGGGTGTTGTCTTGCAGGGCCGCCTCGAGCGTGGTGCGCTCGGCCAGGCCCGGGCAGGCACGAAAGGCCCGCTCAAGTTCGATTCGGCTTGGGTGGTAGGCTGGCCGGGGCATGGGCCCCTCCTTCCACGAACCGTTCGAGCAGTTCATCCCTGAAGTAGAAGAAGATCCCGCCCGCCGGCAGGCGCACGTCCTGGTCCGGCGCCAGCGCGTTCACGGCGTGGGTGATGCCGCGCTTGCGCAGCCCCGGGGGCACCTGGTCATTCATCGATCAGGGCCTCCAGCCGGGCGAGGAATTCAAAGAAGCACTGGATGTCCTGAAAGCCCTGCTGGCGCACGCGGTTGTACTCGGCGCGGGTCACGCGGCCGTCGCGCAGGGTGTCGTGGATGGCCGCGGCGGTGTCGCCCAGGTCGGCGTGGTAACGGGCGTAGGCGGTGAGCAGCTCCACGTCCGACACCTGGCTGAAATCGCCCAGGGGAATGACGGTGTGGTTGAGAATGGCGGCTTCCGCAAAGAGGATGCGGTAGTCCTTCGCCGCGTGCTGAATCGCGATGGCCTCTTCCAGGAACAGGCTGGTGCCGTCGTAGCCCGGGTCCACCTTGTTGTTCAGGGTGCCGGGCCGCATGGTCACCAGCGGCGCCAGTTTGGGCGCGCCGCCGGGGAAGTCATGGACCACCGACCACTTGGCCTCGTCGAGCGGTGAGAAAAACCCTTTCATGTGTGTTGCTGCTCCCCATCCACATTGACCGCGGGGAGGCACTGGCTACACTCTCACTGCAACGGGGGAAACCCTATTGCATGAGGTTCAGAGGTGCTCACAAAGCCAGTAACCTCATGTCCCGGTTGGCGCGCCAACGCTGGCCGGGACCCTTTATTCCTACGCTACCTTCTTGACCTGCTCCTGCAGCATCTGCACGGCCTGTGAATTCATGCTCCGGCCTTCCCGCGCTGCGATCTGCTTCAATTTATTGCGCAAATCCAATGGGATGCGGAGATTGATCTTCACCAGCCGCTGGCCTGGCGTGGACTTGGTCATTTATGTATCTCCTCCGTGGGTGATGGATCGCCATCCATGATGGCCCCCTGTAGGATCATAATGGTGGCACTTTGCCACCATGTCAAGAGCCAATGTGCCACCATTGCCGATATGGCACTTTGCCACCATGCTTAGCGCCATGGCCAGCATGGAAAAAACCCCCAGCAGACAGGCGGATAAGTTCAATGTCCGCCTGCCCGAGGGCATGCGGGAGCGCATCGCGCGGGAGGCAGAACACAATCACCGCAGCATGAATGCCGAGATCGTTGGCAGGCTATTGAAAAGCCTGGAGTTGCCCACAGGTGTGGCGGATACCGCCGGGCACTATGGCCCGAAACTCACCGACCAAGAGGCGGACATGCTGAACCGTTTCCGGGCCATGCCGGCGCGTAAACAGCAGGCGCTGCTGGAGCTCCTGGGATGAAAAACTGGCTGGTTGGCGCGCTGGTGCTGCTGGGGGTATTGATGGCCATGGGGCGCAGCCAGGAGCCGGACACCGCCACGGCCAGCGATCTGGCCCAGGACGCCGCCTGGCACATGGTCAAGATCATTCAGTGCACCCGGGAAGGGGATGAAACGGCCGCCGCGAAGCACCGCCGTTACTGGCGGGCGTTCCAGGATGAACTGTTCGAGCGCTTCACGGAAGCGGAAGCCACTGAGGCCATGCAGCGCTGGATGACCTACTACCGCCACAGCCCGCCCCGCGGCTGCTGATCCCTACACCGCCGGCGCAGCCGCCACCACGTTCGTCCCGTCGCAATACACCAGCTGATGCTGCCCCTGGGGCACGGCCACGCCGGTTCCCAGGCTGGTCTTCACGGTCAGGGTGTATGCGCCGCTGGTGTTGTTGAATACAGTCCACTGCTTCACGCGGTTGGGCACGATCGCGGCGATGTTGGCCTCCAGGGCCCCGCTGAATTCCAGAATATCGTGCAGCGCTTCCGCAGCGGACAGCGTCACATCGACGGCCCCCGTGACGTTCTTGGCGAGCCGCAGGTGCACGGGCAGCGAAAGCCAGGCGCGCCGGTCGGTGACCGAGGTCATGTCCGCGGCGTCGGTCACCACGATGAACAGCGGGATCCGGCCCGGGGTGAAGCCGATCGTGTTGGAGCTGACGGTCCCCTCGATATCCACCTCCACGTAGCTGGTGGCGTCGTTCGGCAGGGCCACGGTGCCACGCGCCGTGGTGACCACGCTGGCGCCGGTGCGCAGCTCACCGGCCAGGTGCCCGAACACCAGCCCCGACAGCACCCCATTGGCATCCAGGTTCTGCACATTGTCGGGCGCGTAGGGGCTGCCCTCGCCCAGGGCGGCGTCGAATGTGTCCAGCGCCTCGGCGTTGAGGCTGAATTTGTCGTCGCTGCTCTCGGCCCACTTGGGGGCGCCGAAATTCACGGTGTCGGCCATGCTCGTCTCCTCGTATCGGTCGGATCAGTCCTCGATGAGGGACCGGATCCAGGTGCTGCCGTTGTTCGTGTACCAGGGCTCGTCCGTGATGCCGCCGTTGCTCAGCAGGCGGGTCTTGCGCCGGCCCACTACCACGCTGCCGTTGGAGCGCAGCTCGGTGGGTGGCGGCTGCATGTTCTGATAATGCCAGGTCAGCCCGCCGTCCTCGCTGGACAGGACGCCGGCGACCCCGGAGGCCACGAAGCCGTTGCTGCCGACGGCCTGCATCTCCAGGAAATCCGGGTTGCCGGTGCCCTGGGTCCTCGGTTCCTTGTACACCAGGCTGAAATTATTGCCATCGGTGGCGCGCAGGATGACCGTATCCAGGTCCGTGCCTTCCCCCGTGAAGCGGCCGAACCCGATCAGCAGCACCGTGCTGCCACGGTGTGCGACCCCATAGAAGCGCAGCAGATCCCAGTCCTCGCCTCCGTCGAAGTTGGTCCAGGCCCAGGTCTGCAGGTCCGTGGAGCGCAACAGGCCGGTATACGCCGCATCGTACTGGGAGCCGCGGCCGGAATGCAGGCAGTACCAATAGGTGTCGTCCTGGAACAGCTCCAGCCACATCCCCGGATACCAGTTCCAGGTGGGCGAGGTCACCGGGAGGGTGAGATCGCCCACCAGCGTCCAGGTTTCCATGTCCGTCGTGGTGCGCAGCTTCTTCGCGGAGGTCAGCACGGCGAAGCGCGCATTGGCCGCGTCCCAGGCGACCACCAGCGGCAGTTCAGAGGAGGAGGCCCAGGGAATGGGCTGCTGGCTCGTTGGCGTGGACGTGGGGAACCCTGCGAAGCTGGCGATCTTGGCAAACCACCAGACCTCCCAGTTGATCGGCAGGGTCTGTGCGTACTGCTTCGTGAAGGACAGATACATGCCATCCCCCTTCGCGATCCCGGGCTCCAGCGTGGTGAACTGGTTCGCGCCGTCCATCTCCCCGATGGGGGTGAACAGCTCGCCGTCGGTGGAGCTGTAGTAGATCGTGTGGGTGTCGATGCCGATGCCGGTGACGACTGCATCCACGAGGAACTGGGTGCCATCGTGGAACACCGTGCGCAGCGTGGTGTTCGGCCCCGTCGGCAGCACGCAGCCATTGTCGGAGACCACGCCCTCGGCCGGGTAGCCACGCCCGATGACGGTGGAGCGCTGATACCAGCGGTAGCGCACGGCGCACTGCAGGGCCCCGAAGTCCGCCGCCTGCTCCCCGCCGGTCCAGGTGTAGCTGGGTTCCGTCAGGCCCAGGATGTTGCGCATGACGATCCCGGCCTCGTCGAGGATTTCCAGGTCCCAGCCATCCCATTCCGGGTCCCGGGTGATGCCGACCAGGGCGCGCAGCTCACCGCCGAAGCGGGTGCGCTCCAGGCAGGTCAACCGCCAGTCGGTCCCCTCGCGCCAGGCGCGCGGGGTCGCCGGCGGCCAGGGCTTCAGGGAGGCGCCCTCCGGGGTGAACGCCACCGGCTCGGCGTCGGAGAGGTCGTTGCCGTAACTCACGGCCTTGATCAGTCGGGTCTTGCCGAGATCGTCGATGCTGAGGGGGATGCGCTGCAGGGCGGTCGTCAACAGCACGAAGGGCTCGCCCGCCTCGTGGTCGCCGCTGGCCCATTCGGTGCCCTTGCGGCCACGCTGCAGGATGGACAGCCGATACTGGCGGTTGCCCAGGTATTCCGCCACGGCGAACTTGATGAGTTCGCGGCCCAGCATGGCGGCGTTCTGCCCGGCGTAGAGGTTGGGCAGGCTGACGGAATTCAGGCTCCCGTGGGACAGGCTCACCGTCACGCTGTTCTCCCGGTCCAGGCTGCCGGGGAGCCCGTCGCCCAGGGCGTTCAGGGCGGTCCCGATGGTGGCGGCCGTGTTCAGCGCCAGGAGCGGGCTGTAGCTCTCCCCGCCGTCGCGGCTGATGTACAGGGCGCACCCTTCCCACCCCGACAGGTAGCCGCAGGCCGCCACCAGGTAGCCCGGTCCCGTGTGGGTATCCAGGATCGCCGGCGCGTCGAGGATCTCCAGCCGGGTGGGCCCGGCCATCTTCATGCTCACCGGCGGGCTGCTCTGGGTCGGGGCCGGCAGTCCCGACGGGACATGGGCGCTGCTGGCCTCGGCCTGCAGGGTCAGCTCCAGCACCGTGCCGCCGCGCTGCTGGATCTCGCGGATCCAGGCGTCCCCGGTAGGCAGGGTCAGCACGTCGCCAGGCTCCAGTGCCAGGCGCCGGAGCCCCACGGAGGTGTCCCAGCTCAGGCGCTCCAGGTGGGGCTCCTTGCAGGCCACGTAGGCATAGTCGAAGGCCGCCTGGTCGCTCAGGATGTGCGAGGTGTGCACCATGACCTCGCGTCCCTGCGGGTAGTCGTGCATCCGGTAGGGCTGGGCGCCCGGGGCATAATCGGCGTCGGCGGACACGTAGCTCACCGTCACGGCCCGCGGCAGGTCGCTGCCCTGGCTGCGCTGGGTGGACAGGGGCGGCGGGGGAAGCGCCGGCGGCGGTTCCTGCAGGCCCAGCTCCTCGAGGGCCAGGGTGGCCACCGGCGCCTGGCCCTTGGGGACGAACTCCAGCACCCCGGCGGAATCGCGCAGGCGGAAGCCGTATATCTGCCCCAGCTCCGCCAGCCAGTCGCGGGCGGCGCGCTGGGACGTGATGGTCTGGCGCACATACGCCTCGGGCAGGGCGCTGGTGTCGATCTGATCCAGGGCCAGGCCGGCGCGCAGGCACAGGTCCGCGCACACCTCGGCCAGCGGCTCCCCTTCGATCGTGGTCGCATCGTTCAGCCGGTACAGGCGCGACCCGTGGAAGAACAGCCCGGGGCCCGGGGCCGAGGCATTGCGCCCGCCCGACAGGTTCTGCGCCGTGCCGATCAGCGTCAGGGATGCGGCATTCACCTGGTACACCGAGATCGAGCCCGTGGGGTATGCCCCGGACTGCGTATCGATGTTCACCAGTCGCCCGCCATAGGCCTCGAACAGGTTGTTCGTCGAGGTGCCATAATTGCTGCCGAACCCGAAGGTGTGCTCCCACAGGAAAAAATCCTCGGTACCGATATAGCGAGGATCGATCTCGGCCAGCTTGCTTTCGCCGGTGTCAAGGGTTTGGTAGCGCAGAAAGAGGCGCCGGGTGATGGGATCCTCCCGCACCAGCACGCTCTGATGTTGCGCGTCCGGGACGGTATAGGCCGTGTAGCGCATGCTCTTGTCGATGCGCAGGGCATTATTGGCCGACGGAAACCAGTAGTAGCCACCGGCGAAGGTGTAGGGTTTGTTCAGTTCGACGGTATGTATTTCACCTGTTTTGAACTGCAGCTCCGCCTGGTTCGGGTACAGCCGGATGCGGTACTCGTCGACGACGACCACGAAAAAGCTGTCGGGCTCCCCGCGGATGGCGCAGGTCTTGTGATATACCAGACTGGTGTTCCCGTCCGACTTGCGGATGGATTGCGTCAGCGCCCGCTCGCTTAGCAGGCTGCCGTCGTAGGCATAGTTGCGGAATACGCACAGGCCGATGTACTGGGCGCCGGGATCGGTGCCGGTAAAGCTCCCGGGCATCGCCTCCGCCGTCTGGAAGAACCCGTCCCCGTAGTAGACGATCACCCCCTGATAGACGACCTCGGACACCAGGGCGGGGACCATCGGATCGGCGGTGGTGATCTCGATCTCCAGGGGCAGCGCCTGCTTGCTCTCCCCGTGGTCGAAGTGCTCGAAAACCGCATAGGCATGCCCGCGGTGGGCCGGCGTCCAGCCCTCGTGGGCCTCGATCAGCGGGTCCGGGTCCTGGGTCAGGCTGCCGGGATATACCCGGATCTGCGCGAACAGCCTTTCGCTGACCACGACCTCTTCCGCGGTGGCGTCCTCCCCGGCCACGTACAGGAGTTCCCCCGTCAGCTTGTTCCAGATGCGCCGCACACCGGTCACCTGCTTGCCGTCGCTGCAATCCCGCAGGTACACCGCGAAGGAGCGGGTGTAGGTGTTCCACTCCCGGGTGGCGCCGCCACCGCCGCCCTTGCCGCCCACCTCCTCGCTGTGGTGGTGGGCCACGAAGTCGGTGGTCCAGAAGGTCACGGGCGTCACGCGGTAGGTGCCATACCCCCAGTACATGAACTTGCCGTAGGCGCTGGTGTTGAAGGACAGGTTGCCAGGGTCCGGCGCATCCGGCCCGTCGATGCCGGGCGCGAACAGGGCGGACCCGACCGCGAACCCGAGCCAGGGCATGCCGAAGAAGCCGCCGATGATGGCGCCGCCGACCCCCCCCGCGATCTGGCGGACCGACCCGCTCATGCGCCCACCCCGGGGAAGCGGAAGGCGTAGCGCACCCGGGCCAGCCAGGCGCTGTCGGCGGCGTGGGCGCACACCTTGCCGACCGGGCGCGAGGCGTGGGCGATGCGCAGGCGCCCCGCCTGGCACGCGGTGACGATGGCGGTGTGGCTGGCGGGCTGATGGCGCCCCATGACCAGCAGCAGGACGTCGCCCGGGGCGGCCTGATCCGTGCGGATCTCCGTGAAGCCCATGCGCAGCAGTGCCTCCCGGTAGGCCTCGTCCGTGCGGTGCAGGTGACGGTCCGGTGCGTAGGCCGGCAGCCGGGTGCCCACCGGCACCACCCCGGCGCCCATGGCCACGCCCAGCAGAAAGCTGGCGCAGTCGCAGCCCGCTCCCTTCACCGGGTAGTGACGCGACCGGTATGGGGTCCCGACCCAGTCCAGCGCCTCACGTACCAAGGCCGCGCGCATCGTCTGGCTCATTGCACCGTGGTCTCCCCGCGCAGGAACGGCCATCCGTTGAAGTTGGGCGTGTTGCCGAACTTATGCCGGCAGTCGTCGCCGTGGTTGCAGCCCGGGGTCATTTGCGCAGTGTCGCCCACGGCCATGGGGCGCCGGGTAGGCAGCTGCAGGGTGAAGTTGGGGCCGTTGGAGTACTCCACCGTGTAGGTATGGCCGCTGTTGGCGCCGCTCGTCCAGGTGATGCGCCCGTCGCTGTACCAGTGCTCCGGCTCACTGCGGCCGCTGTCGCTGAACTCCATCCGCTCCTGGGACACGGCGGTCACGGTGACCCCCACCGCCGTACCCGGCAGGTTCACGCCACAGAGGGCATCCCCCAGGATGTTTCTGCAGCGTGGGCTGAAGCTGCCCCCGATTGGCTGCCCCAGGATGCGCATGGTGCCCATCAGGTCCACCTGGATCCCGTCGCGGTTCCAGGCCAGCTTGCCCAGGTCGTAGACATGCAGCCAGGCCCAGGCGTTGGTCGGGTCCTCCCAGCCGGCGACGCCCAGCTCCACCCGGGCGTCGTCGTAGCGGCCGTCGATCAGGTCCTGTTCCTCGGTGCCGTCCCAGGTCAGGTTGAACACCTGGTTGTCCACGCTGGTGCCCACCCGCTGCACGGCGGACCCCGCCAGGTCTCCGGGCATGGGCTGGAAGGTGGAGCCGTCCAGGGTCAGGGGCTTGTCGTGGTTGCAGTAGGCCAGCACGGTACTGTCTGTCAGGGTGACACGCACGATGCGGCATATCCGCCCGGCCTCCAGGGCGGCCTCCAGGGCGGCGGGAAACTGCTTCACTCCCGCACCTCCAGCAGCACGATGCCGGCCACGGTGGCGGCCCGATTGAGCACGACTTCCGGGCCGCGGAACTCGGAATCGAACCGCACCTGGTAGTAGTGCTGGGCGTCGGCGCTGACCACCTCGCCCTCCTGCGGCAGGGTGTGAAACACCCCCCCATTCCCGGAATACGGGGTGAACCCACTGGTGTCCACCGGGATGCTGAATACATTGGCGTTTATGCGGGTGACCGGGTAGCGCTGCCCATTCAGCGCCGCCCAGTCCCCGGTGAAGGCGGACAGGTACGCCGTGTCGCCGGTCTCCAGCCCGTGCGCGCCCTTGGTGAGCTGGCAGGGGTTGGTGCTGGTGGCCGCTGTGATGGCCCCGGTCAGGTTGTCGATCTGCACGATGCCGGTGAACTCCCCCACGACGAAACCGGCCGTTTCGATGCCATCGATATAGACCCTCACCTCGCCCGGCACCGGTTTGTCCACGGTGTGCGCATAGGTGCCGAACACGTGGATCAGCTGGAACTCGGCGGTTGCCCCGTCCCCCACCCCGAGCACCTGGCCGGAAAACCGGTTGAAGTACTCCCGGGGATCCAGCGCCCGGAAGCTGTTCTCGCGACCGCCCACGCTCAGGTTGAACTCATACAGCTGCTGCCAGCGCGCGGCGTCCCGGGTCACGGCGGGAAAGGTGATGGAATACCGCCCCTCGCTGGCGGTGCGGATGCGCTGTTCGATCTTTCCGTCCGGGGTGGCGCCGGGCGCAACGGGGGGCGGGGTGATCCCTCCCTCGAGGCCGGGCCAGTACAGCAGTTCCACAGGCAGTATGTCGGGTACGAATCCGCCCATCATTTCCCCCCGAGGTTATAGGTGCCGATTGCATTGGTCACCATGTTGGCGAATTGCTGGGAATGCTCCCCCATCTTGCTCAGCAGGTCGCGCCCGTCCATCACCTCATACTTCGGGTAGATGTTCACCACCAGCCCCTCCGACCCTCCACCGTTGGCCACGTGGCGCGGATCGTCCCGGGTCAGGACCTCCTCGTCGTCCTCCAGGATGGCGGGCACCTCATTGGCCCGCAGCCCCGGGATGCCGCCGCGGTGCAGACGCTGGGCACCGGCGAACACCAGCGGAGAGACGGCACGGGACTGGCTCGGCTGGCTGGCCAGGCCCCCGGAGTGGAACAGATCGGCGAAGAAGCTCATGGCGCTGCCCGCCAGGCCGCCGACCGAGCCGGTCTTTCCGAAGTCGCCCAGCAGGGCCATGGCCAGCTCGGCGGCGGCGGCGTCGGCGATCATGCGCTGGAGCATGCGGTAGAAGGCATCGCCCATGTTGTCGAAGCCGTTCTGCATGGCGTTGAACAGCTCGTCGCCAAAGGCGGTCTGGATGTTGCGGGCGGCCTGGATGGCGAATTCGGAGGTGGCGTTCTGCAGGTCGTGGTATTCACCGGCCAGCTTGCGCATGGCCTCGATCTGTTCCTCGGTGGCGTCCTTCGACAGGCTGGCGATGGCAATGGCCTGGGCCTGTTCGCGGTTGCTCAGGCCCGCCAGGCGGATCTGCTCCTTCATGGCCGCGATGCGTTCCTGGTCGCCCTCGCGATTCAGGTCGATCTCTGCGTTGCGGCGCTTGGCCTCCTCCAGGTCATACAGGGCCGCGGCCAGGTCGCGGACGGTGCGGGCCTGCTCCTCGGTGGCGCCGGGCGCCAGCTGGCGCACGGCGCTTTCCTGGGCCTGCTCGCGCTCCGGCAGGGCCTGGATGCGCAGGTCATCGCGCAGCCGCTGCTGCAGGGCCAGGTTGCGTTCGGCGTTGCGCAGGGCCTCTTCTTCCGCCCGTTCCAGCTCGCGCTGGCTGTCCAGGGCGCGCTCCTGTGCCTCGCGGCGGGCGTCGTAGGCGCGGGCCTGTTCCAGCAGCTGCGCGGCCAGCGGGGAATCCTCCGCCAGCCCGGCCAGGTCGCCGAAGCGCAGGGCCTCGTTGACCTGGGCGGTGGCGCTGTCCTGGCCGACCAGGCGGGTCTTTCTCTGCAGGTCGGCCAGCAGCTTCTCGGCCTTCTCGCGGGCGGCCTTCTGCTGCGGGGTTTCCTCCGGTTCGGGGGGCGGACCGCCCGCCCCTTCCCGGCCCAGGATGGTGCCGGTTTTCAGGGCCTCCTGTTGCAGTTGGCGCTGGCGGTCGATGAGGGCGTTGAGCTGGCGGTCGAGGTTGACGAACTGGCTGCCGTTGAAGAAGAAGAACTCGATGAAGTTCAGGTCCTTCGCGTACAGCTTGTTGAGCGCGGCTTCCACCCGCTGGATCTCGGATTCCACCCGCTCCAGGGTGTAGTCCTCGATCCCGGAGGTGCCCAGCGCGGCGTTCAGGCCACGCAGCTCCTCGGTGAGGGCGTTGACGGTGGTGCTGGTGCCCTTGATGAGGGGGATGAACGCCGGCTGAAACAGCTTGCCGAACTCTTCGCCGGCGGTTTCGATCTCACGGGACAGGGAGCCGAGCTGCTTGTTGGCGGTCTCCATGGCCGCCTCATAGGTGCCCGCCAGTTTCTCCCCTTCGCGCAGCACCGCGTTGAAGGCGATCTGTTGCTTCTCGGTGGCGCTGAGCGAATCCACCGCGCGGTCCGCCGTGCGGGCGAAGTTGCTGTACTCCTGGTCGAAGGACACCACGATGCCGATGTTGCGCAGGATTTTCGGTTCCAGCGAGACGATGCCGTGCAGCAGACGGTCCAGGGCCTCGGAGGAGTTGATCTGGCCCACCACGGCGGCGTCCTGGGCCACCCGGGCCAGGCGCGAGGCCTGCGCCAGGTCCATCTGGGCCTGGGTCATGCGGATCACGGTCTGGGCGGACACCTGGCTGGTGATGCCCATGGCCTTCACCTGCTCGGTGTACAGCTCCATTTCGCCCTTGGTGTAGCCGGCGTTGCGGCCCACCACCTCCAGCACCACGCCCAGGGTCTCCACATTGGCCGCCAGCAGCGTGGAATCCTTGATGATCTTGATGGCGCTGAACCCGGCCAGGGCCTTCACGGCCATGGAGGCCGCGGTACCGAGCAGGTTGGTGGAGTGGGTGGCGCGGCCCTGGGCGGAGGCCATGCGATCCATGTCGCGGCCGGCCTTGTCGGAGGCGCCGCCCATGCGATCGATGTCGCCGCTGATGCGTTGCAGTTCCGCCTGGGCGCGCCGGATGTCGGCGGCCACACGGATCATCAGCTGCTTTTCGGTGTTGCTGGCCATCTAGCGTTCTCTCAGGGCGCGGGTCTTGGCGGTGAAGTCCTTCGCTGGGTAGTGATAGGCCACGCGCAGGTCCTCCATGCGGTCGGCGCGGGCGTGGTGTTGCCGGCGCTTGGCTTCACGGTAGAACAGGTCGAGCTGGCGGCGGGTGTAGTCGCGCAGCAGCGCCGGTGGCGGCGGATAGCCATTGGCCACCAGGGTGGCTACGACTTCTCCCCATCCGACGGCTCGGGCCTTTCCTTGCGCTGCGCCGCCAGGCTGGCGATGGCGCCCAGGACCAGCCGACTCATAAAAAAAGCGCTGTTCACCGTCCAGAAGGTGAGCATCAGCAGCCGGCCCTCCATGTCGGTCAGGCCTTCCAGCCAGGCGCGTTCCTTGCCGGTGGAGATGGTGAGCAGCTCCAGGAAGGCGTCGGCGTTGCGGCCGAAGGTCTCGGCCAGGTCATCCAGGGGCGGCTCCTGGTTGTCGGCGGACAGGTAACGCTGCGCCAGTTCCTTGATGATGGGCCGCGCCACGGCCTCGGCCCGCAGGCCGGTGAGGAAGGTGAATTCCTTCACCGTCACCTCCTCGCCGCCGATATGCACGGTGCAGTCGGGGGCGAGGATATCCAGGTCGCTGGCGGGTTCGGTTTTTGCTGTGGTTTCCATCGGCTTTTACCTTCGTTTGGATTCAGATGTGAATCCGCATGGATTCCCGCCTGCGCGGGAATGACGGGCTAGTTGGGGACCAGGTAGTCCCTAGTTATGCGTAGCTGGCGCGCTTGCGCTCCTCCACCAGCCACTTGGCGTGGCCCTCGGCCATGGTGATTTCGGCCTGGTCCTTGTACAGGGTGCCGGCGTGGTCGTGTTCCACGCCGGGGTTCAGCTTCACCTTCACCATTTTCGCGGGCTTGGCTTCCGCCTGGGCTTCGGTTTTCTCGGTCATATCAGTTCACCTGTCGGTTTGTATCAATGGGCGGCGGATTGATAGCCGGGCGTCAATCCTCGGACTTCACTCCATACCAGCGGTCGCCATCGGCGCGCAGAGTGTCGAGCAGCAGCACGCCGTTCACGTTCATGGGCTGCGGCTCGTCGCTGATCAGGTCCATGGCGCCCGGGTCCAGCTGCACCTTGTACAGTTCCACGCGCTGCTGCTTGTTGTTGTTGGCCGTGTTCATGCCGGAGAACACCAGGTACTTGTCCGCGTTCTCCGGGTTGACGGCCAGGTGCTGCTGGGCTGCGTAGGTGTAATCGATCTCCACCGCCAGGGCCTCGGTCACGGTGCCGCCGCTGAGCCATTCGATCAGGCCCTCGTCGGGGTGGACCTTGTAGTCGGTATCGAGCACGTAGGTCGGGGTGCCGCCCACGCCCTTGACGGCCACGGCGCTGATCTTCACGTGCGACATCCGGCTCATCTTGCCCAGGTTCACCACGTGGGGCTGGGCGGTCGCGCTGGCCCCCGCCACGGTGGTGAGCGCACCCTGCAGGATCTTGGCCAGGTGCGATGGCTTCACCGACCGGAATCCGATGGTGATGCCGATCTCGGTTTCGTTCACGCCGGAAGCACCGATGGCGCCGCCACCGGAGGTGTTCTCCTTGATCTTCCAGCGGGTGATGTTGGGGTTGAGGGTGACGCCCTCGAGGTCACCCACGAACTCCAGGCCGGTGGGGTTGCCATTGGCGTCGCGGTCGGCCATGAGCAAGGGGCCCTGGCCGCGCCAGTAAGTGGTGTCGAAAAGTTCAGGCATGATCAGTTCCTCTTGCGGTTAGTAGGTAGTGCGCCGGGGTGGCCCGGCATCGATATAGGCCACGAGCCAGCCATAGGGGTTTTCCAGCTGCCGGGAATGCTCGATGCGGTCCAGGCGCAGGCTGGTGCCGGTAACGCCGGCGCGGACGAAGGCCTTGATCTCTTCCGCCAGGTCCAGCTCGGCGGCCTCGATGTCCTCGCCATCTTGCCCTTCCGCCACCTTCAGGTGGCCGATGAGCAGCACGCGGTGGGTGCCTTCCTTCGCCACCATGCCCAGGCCGGGGTTGTAGCTGCCCTCGCCCGCCGACACCAGGGTGACCACGCCCGCGGCCAGGTCGGCGGCGCTGTGCTCGGTGTAGTGCTTCAGCGAGCGCTTCACCACGCGGGTGGGCAGGGCCAGCAGCAGGGCCGCCGCGATGGCATCCATGCGGTCGTCCATGCGTTCGATGGCTTGTCCGATGGCCATCAGTGGGTGATCTCCCGCAGGGCTGCGTCGATTGCGGCCTCGATGCGCTGTTCGGCGCGGGCGCGCTGGCTGTCCAGGGCTGGGGCCATGTAGGGCTGGGCCGGGGTCCCCTTGATGGCGATGGAGCGGGCCATGACGAAGGCCAGGTCTTCCGGGTCCATGGTCGGGTCGTTGGGCTTGATGCCCTTCACCCTGATCCAGTCCTGCAGGCTGCGTACCGGCGGCATCCTGCCGGGGCCGGTGCCCTCTTCCACTGCACGGGCATAGTCTGTGCCGGCCTTCACCTGGCCCTCCAGCGGGCCGGTCATCGTGCCCAGGATGGCGTTGGTCAGCGTGCTGGAGGCCTTGGCCGCGCCGCGGCGGGCGGCGTTGGTGATGTCCAGCGTGGCGCGGAAGATGGCCGGCTTCAGGTGCCGTTCCAGGGTGCGCGGCCCGTTGGCCATGGCACGGGCCAGGCCGGCGCTGTCGATGGTCAGCTGCAGGCTCATGCCGCCAGCTCCCAGAACTGTTTCATCAGCTGCTCGGAAAGCGCGGCGGGGGTGCCGTTCTTGGGCATGCTGCCGACGCCGGCGCTGCCCAGCTGCACCGGCTTGAAGATGCCGTTGGAGGCCAGTTCCTGCAGGGCCTGGACGGTGGCGCGCAGCAGCAGCAGGTGGCGGTCGCCGGGCTGGACGGTGGTGTCGGCGGCGAGCTCGCCCACCGCGTGGCCGGCCAGGTAGTAGAACTTGTAGGCGCTGCCCAGGCGGGTGATCTGGGCGGCGCTGGGCGAAGGCGACAGCCACAGCTCGCGGGCGCCGTCGTGCTCCACGACGGTGAGGCGCGGCAGGCGGCCGGGCCATTCGGCGTCCCACATCTTGTAGCGGGCCTTTTCGGTGGTGCCCCACAGCGGGATCTTGGTCTGCAGCAGGTCGGCGGGCGCGGGGTAGTTGGGCTGATCGGCCACCAGGGTGACCTCGCCCACGCGGGTGCGCGGACGCACGCGGCCCATGTCCAGCGCGGCCAGGTCCAGGTGGCGCTTGAAGTCGCCATCCGTCGCGGCCGTGAACTTGCCGGCGGCATCCATCAGGATGGCCTTCAGGTCCGCGACCAGGTCTGCTTGTGACATCGTGCCTGCCATAGGTCCTCAGTGCCCGGACGATTGCCGGGCGATCTCCACCACCCAGTGGTAGGAGGCGTAGCCCACGCTGGAGAGCAGGCCGCCGAGGGCGACGATCACCCCCCAGCCCACAACCTGCTGGCGCACCCGCTCGCGGAACTCGTCGCGCTTTTTCTCGCGGATGATCATGCGGTCCACGTAGTTGCGGTGTGCCTCGTGGCGTTCGTCATCGATCTTCCTGCGTGCATCCAGCACCTTGTTCAGCGTTTCTTCCAGTTGCTGCTGGGTCAGTTCCGCCATTACGCCAGTTTCCCCGCTTTCCACTTGTCGATACTGCGCACGCCCATGAACTCCAGCGCCGGGGCATAGATGGCGGTGAGGATCAGCCAGTCGATGCTCGGCAATACGGCATCGTAGCGGGCGTTCAGCAGCGGGAATAACATGCCCGCCACCACGATGTAGGCCATGCCGAAGGCGGCGCTGCGGCGCGCGATCACTGGCCGGGTGCGGCGCACGAACTCGTCCGCCGATTGCGCCTCGGTGCGGCGGGTTTCCTGTTGCTGGGCCTGCTGCGCCGTTTCCGCCTGCAGGCGCTCGGCTTCGCGGGCGGCCTCGATGCGGGCCAGTTCCACTTCCAGGTCGGCCTGGATCTTCTCCAGGGTCACCAGGGCGGACGGGTCCAGGTTGGCGAGCAGCTCCTGCAGGCGCTGCGGGCGCTGGGCCTCGGGCAGGCCGTTGACCTGTTCCACCAGGCTGGCGACCTGGTTGGCCACCTCGGCCTTCTTGCCGCCGAACAGGGCGCCGACGCCGCGCACCAGGCCGGGGCCGGATTGCAGCAGGGTCTTGCCGATGGTGAAGAGGGTGACGGGGTCCATCAGGCCGCCCTCCCCCGCTCCGCCAGGATGCGGTGATAGCGCAGCGGATCGGTGAGCAGGTAGACGTACTCGGTCGGGTGGTCGCGGTCCTGGCGCCAGGCCACCCACTGCAGGCGCTGCGGGCGCAGGTCGATGTGGACCATGGCGTAGTCGCCTTCCTGTCCGCGCAGCATGGCGTCGGTATAGATACCGATGCCGCCGATGTCCGGGTGTTGCTGGGCCACCTGCAGGGCGAGCCACACGTGGTCCCATTGCATAAAAAAATCGGTGGCGTCCGCCAGGCGGCCGTCACCGACATAATGGCGCGACAGCACGGACCCGCTGGTCCGTACATGGGCGCCTCCCACAGGAGACGGGATGATGGCGTAGGGGTCCGGGAGCGCCTTGCGGATGTCGCTCAGGGCCTCGATGACCCGGCCGTCCATGCGCTCGAGCACGCCCGCCGGCCACTCGCCCGGGGTCAGGCGGTGGATGCGGGACCAGTCGAGGGCGGTGGCCGGCTGCATGTCAGTCCTGGGCGCGCCGTTCGAGCTCGGCCTCGATGGCCGCGATCATGGTCGGCTGGCCTTCCATCAGCTCCAGCTGCTCGGCCAGTTCGTCGTCGTCCATCTCGGTGAGGCCGGCGGCGTAGGCGTCCATTTCCGGGTCGCCCGGGGCGTCCTGGTCGTCCGTGGAGGCGCGGCGCAGGCGTTCCTCGACGATGGCGGACAGCAGACCCTTGCGGGCCTTGCCTTCGGTCTCGGCGATCTCCAGGTCGTCCAGCTCGCCCAGGGACAGGGCGGGTAGCATTTCGGTGATCTGGGTGACGTTGTGTTCCAGGATCTCGTCCAGGGCCAGGCGCTCGGTGTCGGGTTCGTCTGCCGGGGGCGCCTCGGGCTGGGCGTCCGCGCGCAGATGGATCGGCACCAGGTGGGCGGGAAAGTGTTTGGTTTCGCCAGGCAGCACCACGGCGCTGCCGACGGACAGCGAGGTGGTGCCGTGATTGGTGACAGGGATCTCGTTCATGGGGTGCTCCTGGTTTGGGTGAACCCGGGGCCTGTTGGCCCCGGGCATCCACTACCTTTGCCGGGCGGCCTTAGCCGACGCGGGCCACGCGCGCGGTGGCGGAGTACAGCACAATGCTGGTCAGCGCCCGCTTCAGCGGCGTGGGGGTGTGCAGCACCACGAACTGGTCGCCATAGGCCTCCTTCTTGCCGGTGAACCGGCCGTTGGCGTCCTTCTGGTTTTCCAGATCGCCCATGGCCCAGGGCTTCATCATGCGGAAGCGGGTTACGCCGCGTTCGCCGATGACCACGCGCCGGTCGCCCATGTGCAGGCCGGGGGCCGAGGTCTTGAAGTTCGGCACGTCCTTGATGCGGCCCAGGTTGCCGTTGGACGACAGCTCGGAGCCGGGCACCCGGAAGTTCGCCGCAAACTTGCGGGCCTGTTCCACCTGGTTCATGACGGTGCCGCTCATCATGCCGAAGTTGGCCATGTGGTAGCGGTCGTCCTCGATGACTGCCTTGCGCAGGCCGTAGCGGTACAGGAAGGTGTCCCAGTGCACGCCCAGCTCGGCGGTGCCTTCGTCGGTGTCGAAGGCGTAGGCGTTGGTGGAGCGGGAATAGCTGATGGTGTAGGCGACGGTGTCGGCGGGCACCTGGGTGACCCCGGCCTCGTTCACCAGGCGGATCTCGCCCAGGTTGTAGTCCAGCACATAGTAGATGCCGGCGGCCTGGGTACCGGTGCCGTCGTATTCGCTGCGCACCACGCTGTTGTAGGTCACCGTGATGGGGTTGATGACGCTGCCCACCAAGTTGCCTTGCAGGTCGTACACGGCGCGCGGACGCACCACCGGGAAGTTGGCCAGCACGAACACGTTCTTGGTGCCGTCGGCCTGCAGCTCCAGGTTCTCGTTGGTGACCGCCGCGGCGCCGTATTCATCGGCGGCGCGCAGGGTCTCGTTGTAGATCATCTGCTCGGTGTCTTCCTGGATGATGCGCGAGGCGTTGCGGGTGTTCTCGGCCACCGCTTCCCAGTTCAGGATGCCGGAGCCGGTGAGGTGGCGCAGTTCGTCGGACACCTCGAACGCCAGCTTCTGCGGGATCGGGTAGGCGGTGTCCGCCGTCTGGATCACGCCCGCGCGGGCGATGGGCTGCCCCTCGTACTTGCGGGTGCTGTCGCGGCCGGCGGCGGTGCTGTCGCGGTAGCTGTAGGGGATGAGGGCCGAGCTGGCGAAGGGCAGCGTGCCCACGTCCACTATCTGCAGGCCGTTGAGGTTGTACAGGGCCTCGCGGATGACGGTGCGCTCGAAGATGGCCGGCACCGACACGTCGCTGACAATGCCGTCACCGCCGGCCAGCATCTTGCGCTCGCGGTGCAGGTCGGCGGCGCGGGCGCGGTCGAACTCGGCCAGCACCTTCTCGACGAAGGCCTTGTTTTCCTTCTGCAGCTGCCCACCGGTGTTGGCGAAGCGGCGGGAATCCGGGGTATCCAGGATGCCCAGGCGGCGGTCGGTGGTTTCCTGCAGGGCCTTCACGTCGTTGGCGTGGTCCACGCTGATGTGCGGGAATCCGGCCACCTGGTAGCCCATGCCGGCCAGCTGGGTGCTGACGGCCATGTCGTTGCCCAGCTTGATGTGGTGCTCGGCCAGGGCCTTCACCTGATCGGCGGACATGTCGGCGGTGATCAGCTCGGCGCCGGCCAGCAGCTTGGCGCGGTTGTCCTCGGACAGGCTCTTGAGGGATTCCGCGGCGTTCAGGGCCTCGGTGAAGACCTTCACGTTGGCGTCGCGGGTTTCCGCCAGCTTGCGGGTGGCGGCCTCGGCGGCCTTGCGGTCGTCTTCCATGAGCTTGCGCACCTGGTCGGCGGTCATGCCGGTAGATACCCCCGCCATGGCCTGTTCCAGGCCGGAGAAGTCCAGCTTGATGACACCGTTGCCGGTGCCCTGCTCGGCCAGCTGCTTGGCGAGGAACTCGCCCTGTTCCACGTATGCCGTGAGCAGGGTGTTCTGCAGCTGTTCGTCGGCCAGCGAGCCGGCGACGGTTTCGAAGCTGCTGAGCAGCTTGGTGGCAACGGCGTCGGCCAGCTTGGCGGCGGACAGCTTCTTGCGCAGCTTTTCGATCAGTTCTTGCAGGGTCATGGCGAAATCCTCGCTGAGTAGTTTGATGATTCGATCGGAAACGTAGATGGGCACCCCGTCCAGGGCCGCCTCGGATAGCTGGACCGGGTCCAGCCGCTTGATGACAGGGCGCACAGTAAGGGCGGCCCCCAGTAGTGTGGGGCCGTACTTCCTGCCGGTTTCGTTGTCTTCGAAGTCCTCGTGGAAGTCGGCGGACAGGTAGATGAAACCCTTCTTCTTCACCGCATCGATGCCGTATTCGGTGAACTCCACCTCGCCACGCAGCTTGTTCCCGTCCAGGAACAGGCGCTTGAACATGCCCGCCGCGCCGTCCTGCGGGCGGTGGGACAGGTCCAGCATGATCTTCTGGCCGTACACATCGGACTCGAAGTTGCGGATCATCGACAGCAACATCTCGCGGGTGATGTCGAACTCACCGTAGCGCGGGTCACGGAAGCGCCCCGTGCGCACCACCGTGACCACCTTCGTGGTCTTCCCCTCCGCCAGCGCCAGCGCATCCACGCGATCGACCATCAGGCGTCGCGCGCCCTGGTGGCCGTGGGCCGACAAACGGAAAATTCGGGCTGTGCTCATGTGCCGCTCCCAACAAAAAAGCCGGGCGGAGCGCTTCCACGCTCACACCCGGCTTCTCGCTTTCGCCTGGCCCTGCGGGCCCGGCGCGTAATGCCTTTATCAGGTAGCCGTCACCTTGCCGGATAAATCCAGGCAAAACAACGGGAAGGTTTGATTACTGTTCGGCTCGATAGGCCGGCGGCAAGTGCAGCCGGCTCTGCTCCGATCGGTACGCCTGCCAGCAATGCTGGCGCTGCCAACCCATCGATCACCCGCCGCGCCACGGACCAGCGCCGCTTGGTGCCGTCCATGCGGTAGGCGCGGGCGGACAGGGTTTCATCCGCCCAGCCGGAGGCCAGGGCGTTGAAGACCTGGTCGATGGCGATGAGGGTTTGGTGGAGGCGGGATTTTTTGGGCATGGCTACTCTCCAAATTTCCGCTTTTGCCGAAGTGCCCAAATACGGCAATTTGAGATCATTCAATCATCCCTCGCCTCTCGGCGGTCGTGGTTACAGGTTGCTCGGATGGAACGGGCTGGTGAGCGATTGTCCGGCTCCGCAATCAATATCAATGTCTGGGCGTGGCTCTCCAGTGGCCGAGCCTGGGCGAGGCCCATCCCAGTATTTTCGCCCGCTGGCCCATGCAGCAGAACGTGTGCTTTGAATTAAACTTCGAGCAGGTGAGCCAGTGCCTTTCGCTTCTTCCAGTTCTTGCAGCGTACATAGCTGACAGCCCGATGCCACAAACTCATCGACCAACCAGCGAAAGCGATCTTCCGAAAGAGGTGGCCGCCATGGTAGCCATATAATCACTCCGCGATTCGAAGTTCTGGCAAAGTTCGCCCATATTCGTGCAGCACTCCTGTAATCGGTTTCATTCGATCCACCATTCGGCATAGCCGTACTGTTGATTGGCATCGAATATGTAACAGGCATCGTGGATGGCAGAGTGCCATCAAATGCAATCCCGGCAGTCAAATCAGTCTGCCACATGCCAGATGCAGTAGTTACCGCTGCTGTTATACCAGCAGACAGCGCAACATCTAGGGCTGTTCCGTCGTTCCCAGACGGAGCCGATTCTATTCCAGACCCACCAGGGAGGAAGCACAGCGACTGCATCCTAATGCCGTATCCAGCGACGACCTGCCCATCTTGCAGCACACCACCATTCTGGACGATATTGAGCACCTCGGTTATTTCGCGATGGTTCTTCTTGTCCGTGTCAAATGGTATCGTAATTAACCCGCCATCCAATGTGTATGTACCCGGCGCAAGCAGATCGCACTCGGTGTCGTCCCAGAAGACTCCTTGGTCATTGCTGCTCCAGCCGGCGACAGCATCAATAGCGCCGTATAGACGATCCTCGCGAATCATCGGGTTGCCGATAAACTGAATCTTTCCCGCCTCACGCCCTATTTCGATTACAGCGTCAACACCACTATCCGTTTCCAACGTGACAGTCCCAACCCACACGTGATCTGGGTCACTTGATACAGTTACCGTGATACGGGGATTGGCTCCAGCACCGGAATAGGATGCGGCAATCGGGTTGTACTGGCTCCACGAGTCACTGCCGGCTCCATTGAACGTCAACTCGTGGCCCTTACCGACAAAATCAGGCACAACTTGATCGCGGAAGATAACACTGGCAGCAGACCCCACCCCCCAATTACCACGATCAAACCAATCGTCTACAGCCCACGACACATGATGGCCGGGGTATTCATCCATCACATCTGTGATCATATTCATGTACACGCGATCATCAGACCCCGAGGACAAAGCTTCAGCTACCGATGCCCTACCGAGCCTGGAATCCAGCAGTAGCAGACACACCTTGCCAACTACAGCGTCCTCCGGGACTATCAGTGCGTCCCTGGAGGATGTATCAGTAATACTCCCGGTCCCTGTCCCTGTGGCGTTGTTGATTATGGCGTGGCTGCTGACAATACCTCCGTGTATATTCACAGCGGAATTAGTGCCTGCATTTGCAATTAAATTAGCTGCGTTGGCGGCATCAGTGGCGGCGCGAACAGATGGGTATACGACAGGATTCCAGACGTTCAATGTCAAGCCAGCACCTGTGGAATCCTGAACCGCGAATATGCGACCGCTGGTATTCTCGAATATAGTCGGATTGTATATATTCACTTCGCAGCCATTGACTGCGGTGTTCACGCCGAGCGTGTTAAAGCTGCTGTCCTGTATAACTGGGTCGTAGAAATTGATCTGGGAGCCAGTGCTGGCATTCGCAACGTGCAGCGTAGATGTTCCGCCCACAAATCGGCATTGGTGAAAATTCACAGTCTGCTGTCCTGTCGAGGAACATAAAACGCATCTATTCGAGGTGCTCCCCGTTCTATGCTCTACATTCCAGTGTTCGTAGGTCTGACCAGCATCACCCTGGAACCGGATTGATTCAGCAGTCTGAGATTCAATTATTACTAGCCCTTCGCGACCGTCGATCGAGTGGGACGGGCATCCAGTAGTTAAATTGATCGCCCTCTCAGATGGGCACACCAGATGATACGTTTCATCCTCTGCGCACCGAATAGCCATGGCTACTGACACGGATATACTGCTCGGTATGGAGTCAACTCCGCCGCGCACAACGAGATCGCTGCCGTATGTGGAAAGATTAACGTGCAGAAGCGAACGGTACGCTACCTGATCGCCGGTGCGGTCACGAGTAATAGGGTTGTAGTCGGTGATCGGAGCGGAACTGGTGTCGTCCGCTAGCAACGGGTCTATATAGGTAGACATATCACACCCCCTGCGAGATGTTCAGCACCAGCTCGTTCACGCCAACGGAGTAGCCGGAAATGCCAGCAGACAGTTTTCCGCCATCTCTTGCGGGCTCGGGGATGGTCAATTCAAACTCGTCGCCAGCCGCAGCAGCAACCAATGCGAGAACCCCGAGGCCAGTGGTAGCATTCACGTTGCCGTTTGCCTCTGTTTCGTCCGCCCCGAAATGCACATACAGGTTTCCGGGACTGCCGGTGATGGACGCGACAATGCAGCGGACTCGCGTGGCCCCGGTCAGCATCGTGTCGATGACCATGCTGGTTGCGCTGGCCACCTCGACGTTATTGCCGGATGCGGATGACGGGGTGATTGCGCCTCCGAGACTGCCACCCGCGACGCTCACCAGCGCCTCGCCGTCGTCCGTCCCCGCCTGCCACACCGGCACATACAGCCCACTGGCCTGTTTCGAGAACAGCAGGTTGGCCTTGGTCAGGTCAATATTCGGCAGTGCTCTTTCGCTCATGGTGGTCTCCCAACAAAAAACCCGGCGCGGGGATCGCGGCCGGGCTTTTCGCTTCTGGCGGTCTCGCTGGGAGTCGCCGCGTTATGCCGTGGAATGGGTCGTGGTGCCCATAAAAGACTATTTTGGCAAGCAGAACAACGGGAAGGCTTGCCCTATGGGTGGTAGGCGACGGGCACGGGGGTCCAGTTTTTGCAGTGTCCGCACTTGGCCTCGGCGCCGCGGGGCAGCACGCGCACCACGCGGGATTTGATCACCAGGCCGTCGAACACGGTCTTGCCGCAGCTGGTGCAGCGCACGTCGGGCCGGGTGGCCAGGGGCAGGGCTTCAGCGGGCGCGGGCATCGGCCAGCCAGGCTTCGGCGTCCGCGATGGCCTGGGTGACTTCCGGGGCCTCGGGCATTTCGTGCAGTTCGTCCAGCCAGGCCTCGATGGCGGCGGCGGTGTCATAGGGGCCGACGGGCGGGTCGATGATCATGGTGGGTTCGGTCATGGGGTGACCTCCTGGGTGATGCTGTCCAGTATGCCGCGGAAGGTGCGGTCGTCAATGGCGCCGAGGGCGCTGCGCAGCATGCCGTCGATGCGTTCGGCGCTGTATTCGATGGCCTTGAGGCGGTCCAGGGCGAGGTTCTGGATGTGGTGGTGCAGAGCCTGGGCCTGGGAGGTGCTGAGCCGGCCGGCGTTGATGAGGGGCCAGATGCGGTCCTTGATGGCGGCGGTCAGGCGCTGTGCCGTCTCCTGGATGCGGTCGGCGCTGGCCAGGCTGCGGGCGGAATACAGGGATCCGTCGTGGCCGTAGGCGGTGATGCGTTCGATGCCCGGCAGGGTGCCCATGCGCAGGTCGGCCACGGACAGCGAGCTGCCGCTGGGGTGGTTGTGCACCAGGTCCAGGCGGTTGCGCGGATCGGCCATCAGGCTGAGCTCGCGGCGGTCGAAGCTGACCGAGTTGGGGCTGCGGCTGGTCTTGCGCAGGAATTCCGTGCCGGTGCGCACGTCGTACACCACGGCATGTTCGAAGCCGGTGCGCTCGCCCTCCTCCAGCACGTGGCGCAGGCCGTCGGTGCGCACCTCCGCCGGGGTGCGGCCGCTGGCCTTGCCGGTGGCGCCGGGCAGGTCCGGCAGCGGGCTGACGGCCAGGGCTTCGGTGTCGATGCCGTTGCGCTCCAGGCGCACCTTCAGGGTCTTCCAGGGGGTGGATATCTGCCCTTCGGTGAGCAGGCCGCGCTGCAGGGCGGCGCGCTTCTTGCGGCTGGCGAGCACGGCTTCCTGGGTGGCCGGGGGCTGCCGCTTCAGCCAGCCGATGCGGTCCTCTTTGCCGGCGCGGTCGGCCTCGGTCACTTCGTCGGCGAACACCACTTCGGTGTAGCTGAGGGTGTTGGGGTGCGCGGGCCAGGGGTTTTTTCCCTTGGGGTACACACCAGGACCCAGGCCGTAGCGGTTGACGCGGGCGTGCATGTCGCAGATATCCGCCTCGGGGTGGTTGGGGCTGAGTAGGAAGCGGGTGCCGATCACGTCCGGGTGTTCGAAGGCGGCGGCCTGGTAGGCCTCGCCGTGGGCGCGGTTGAGCTCGGTGCGGAACAGGCGCAGGGCGTTGTCGTAGGGGCTGCCGGTGCCGGTCATGATGGCCTGGCCGGTGGCGCCGGCGATGCGCTGGGCGTTGGCCATGCCCATCTTGGCGGCGAGCTCCGCCGGCACGGCCCGGCCCGCGGCCAGGAAGTCCTGGGCGGCGCGGCTGGCGGAATGGCCCTGGATGACGGCGGATTCGATGGCCTGGCTGACCACCTCGCGGGTGTGGTTGTCGATGCGCCAGATGCGGTCGGACAGCTGCAGGCCGTCGGCGGCGACGAAGCTGCGCGAGAACTGCACGGCCTCGTTCGCCAGGGTGGACAGGGATCCCCCGATGCGGGCGGCGTCCGCGGCGAAGGGCTGCACGCCCAGGGTGGCGGCTTCGATCATGGCGCCGTCCAGCAGGCCGTTGCGGGCCTGGAGGATCTCGGCCAGGCGGGCCTCGGCCTGGGCTTTCAGGTCCTGGAGTACTTCCAGGCGGATGGAGCCGGCGGCGTCGCCGTAGGCCAGGATGTCGGCCTGCAGGCCCTGCACGCCGCGGTGGTAGATGCGGGCGAGCTCGTCCAGGGCCTGGCGGTCCAGGCGGTTCATGGCGGCGCGGGCCTGGCTGGAGGCGCGCTTGATGGCGGCCTTGCGGGCGGTGCCCGGGTTGGCGGCCAGCTGGATCACGGCGCCGGGCATGGGTCCTCCCGGTCGCGGATCTCCACCAGCACCAGGTCGCGCCCGGAAGCGGGGGCCGGGTGTTCCTCGATGTGCAGGCGTTTGCCCAGCACGCGCCGCAGCAGGCGGGCATGGGCGCGGGTGACATGGGCCTGGACCACGGTTATGCCCAGCTCCCGCAGCAGCTGCTCGGCCAGGCCGGCGAACTGGCGGTAGAAGCCCGGGCCCACCATGGAATAGAGGATGGCGCGTTCCCCTTCCTTGAACAGGCTGCAGGCGGCGGTGTAGTCATCGGCGTGGGTGTCATAAAAGCGTATCTGGTATTGCTTGGCCTCGATTTCGATGCGCGCCGTCCTGGCTGCGGGCATGGCGTCAGTTCCGGGTGGTGACGCTGGTGGCGCTTTCGCCCTTGGGCGCGTTCCCCGGGGTGACGCTCACCCGGGGGGCGGCGCCCGGTTCGTGTGGATCCGGGTAGGGGTCGTTGCTGTTGCGCTCGGCGGCGAGCTGCTCCAGCACCTGGGCCGGGTCGAGGCCGGCGGTGTCCCAGATGGTTTCGCGTGGAACGCCTAGGGCCTGGTATTTCAGGGCCAGGTCGGCGCGCTGGTTGGCGCTTTCGGTGCGGCGCTCGGCAAACTTCACGCAGAAACGGTACTGGTCCGGGTTGATGCCCTGCAGCAGCAGATCGAGCCGGAACCCGGCTTCGTAGGCGTAGGCCTGGGTGTCCTGCAGGCTGTCGATCTCGTCGAAGTAGTCCTTCTTCAGGTCCTCGAGGATGTCGCGGTTCAGCCCTTCGCTGTAGCCGAACAAGCCCTTGGGCGCGGGGGCGCCGCTGAAGAAGGTGTCGAGCAGGTAGGACACGTCGGCGATCTGTTCCAGGTTGGCATCGCCCTGCACGGCCTGCACGGTGCCCTTCTTGTTGAGGTAGTAGTCGGTGGTGATGTCGCCCTTGTCCTCTTCCACCTGGGCGCGGTAGGTGTTCAGGTCGTCCGGGCTGGCGCCCTCCAGTACGTGGGCCATGCGCAGCGGGGCGCGGGTGCGGCGACGGATCACCAGGTCTTCCTCCGTCATAGTGAGCTTGCGCCAGATGGCGCGGTCGGCGTCCAGGTAGGGGCGGCCCATGCAGCCCATGTCGTCGTAATTGTCCGGGGTGAGGCGCACCAGGGTGAGCTGCCAGAGGGCAAACTGGGCGATCTTCAGCCCGTTGCTGAGGTCGTATTGTTCATAGGCGGCGGCGGGGTCCAGGAACACGCCGGCGGGGCTTACGCGGGGCAGCAGGGTCTCGGAGGGCATGCGGATGCCGGCCACCACGCGCTTGTCCGGGCCCAGCACCCATTGCAGGGGTAGGTTGCCCTCCATCATCAGGCCGCGGGCGTCGGATTCGAGCTTTTCCATGCGGTTGAGGTGCAGGCGGGCGTGAAAGGCCTCCCAGGCGCGGATGATGCGCTTGTTGGCGCTGGCGGTTTCCAGCCGCAGGCCGCCCTTGGTGGCGAAGGCGGCGGTGCGGCGGTGGATCTTCTTCACCCGGCCGTCCAGGCGGTCCATCTCGCGGATGTCGAGCACCGCCTGGCGCAGGTCCGGGTCCACCCACATGTAGCGGTACAGGTATTTCAGCATGTTCTCGGGGGTGGTGCGCAGACCGATGGCCGTGTTGGGGCGCGGTTCCTCGCCGGGCAGGTCGGCCGCGGGGGTGCGGCGACCGCCGAACAGGTTCTGGAGTTTGGCGAGTGTGTTCATGCGATTCTCCTGCCGAGCAGCTGCTCGCGGGTCTGCGTGCGGGTCGAGATGGCCGTCGGGATGAAGGCGGCGCCCCGGGTATCCAGCGCCCACTGCATGGCCATGTAGGCGTCGAACAGGTCATCGCCCAGCTTGTGGTTGGCCATCTTGTAGGCGCTGTAGGACGTTTTGGTGGCGGTCGGCGTGATGTTGAGGATCTGCCGGGTGAGCAGCCGCAGGTCCGCCGTGGCCGGGTCGTGGGGATCCTGGTCGTCGAAATACGGGATGGCGGTCTGGCGGTTGTGGAAGGCGGCGCGCACGGCCTGGGCCATCTGGTGCTTGGTCATGCCTTCGAAGCGCAGCGGTGAGAAGGGCCATTCCGGCCAGGTGCTGGCGGTGCTTTCCCCGTCACCGATGGCGCGGCGGTCGATGGGGGTGAGTTTTTCGGCGAACAGGTCGTCGTTCAGGCTGGTGAGCATACCCACCCCGTAGGCATCGCCGAGGGCGTAGTCGGGCATGAAATAGCGCCAGTAGCTGAGCAGGTCGCGCTTGACCACGTTGTCGTCGGCGCCGGGCGCCCAGGTGCGGGCGAAGATCGGGCAGGTGTAGTTGCCGAGCTGCTCGCCCACCACCAGGGCCGAGCGCGAGGCCGAGGGGTTTTCGCCGTGGCCGCTGTGGTCGTAGCCGAAGGCGAGCAGTCCGCGCTTGCGGTAGGTTTCGCCGGGCATGGGCTCGGCCAGCTCGATGCCGGCCTTGAGGCCCGTCTGCAGGGCCAGGCGCAGGTACAGCTCCCACACCAGGTTGCGGCTGGAGGTGTTCACGCACAGCAGCTGGCGGGTGAATTCGTCGTCGCTGAGGTCGCCGCGAATGTTGAGCAGGAATTCCCGCTGCAGCAGGCCCAACTCCATGCCGTTCACGGCGTTGAGGATGGGCACCGGGTGGCGGTAGCTCTCCAGCTCCACCTGTTCCGGCGCCAGCCAACCGTCCTCGATCATCAGCTCGATCTGCCGGCGGGCGGCCGGGCCGCGCAGGCTGGCCAGGGCATGGTACTTGCCGCTGTCCAGCAGCTCGGTGAGGGTATCGGCGCCCTTGTACACACCGGTGACGCGGATCTGAGGGTCGTTCTTGCTGCTGGCCGATGCGCCCAGGCGGCGGGTGGCGCCCATCATCAGCAGGAAGCGGCTGAATAGCCGGTCTTTCGGCATGTCGTCCACCTCCTCGAGGGAGGCGCTGGTCAGGTCGCCGCCGTCCACCTGGGCCATGATGCCGTAGCCCTGCGCCTTGCTGCGGTTGGCGAACTCGTAGCGGGTGTCCGACAGCTGGGTGCGGCCGGACTTGTGCCCCAGGTAGGCGGTCAGGATCTCGGAGCGGCGGATGGCGTCCAGGTGGTAGCCGAGGTTCACCAGGGCCTGCTCCTCGCGCGGCGCCACGATGCCCAGCTCCTGGTCTGGCGTGGTGGCGTTCTGCTCCAGCAGGTGCATTTCTTTGACTGCGGTCTTGCCGGTACGGCGGCTGCTGAAATCGATGGTGTAGGGGTGCTGGTCCATTTCCGTCATCTTCAGGACCTGGACGGCGTCGAGCTCCATGTTGTGCACATGCTTGTGCCACATGGCGTGGTCGCCGGCGTAGCGCATCACCTCGCGCTCCGCCACGTGCTGCAGCTCGATGCGCTGGGACCGGCTGACGCGGTCAGCCATCGTTCACCACCTCGCCGTCGATCACCCGTGATTCCCGCGGCTGGGTGTTCTCGATCAGCCGCATCAGGTGCTGCTGCTGGGCGCTCATGCGCTCGCGGAAATCGGCCGCGGCTTCCTTGGTTTCGCCCTCCTGGTCCAGGTAGCCGCGCATCAGCTCCTGGCCGGTCTGCACCTTCGGGGTCATCTCCAGGTCGGCCAGGGTCATGGCGTTCTTGCTGATGAAATCGATGACGGGCTTGAGCAGGGGGTGGGCTTCCAGCTTGTAGAGCTGGATGAATTCCCCGGTTTCCGCGTCCTCGAACCCGGCCAAGTGGAACCCGCCATCCTTGTCGCTGTACCACTCCGGGGATTTCAGGCGCGGCCCGCCATCCATGGCGATGGTCAGCAGCATATCGTCGATCAGCGCCGAGATCATCGCCTGCTGGTCGCCGCGCAGCCCCATCAGCAGGGACGGGTCCTGCGTCTCGAAGGCCACCTGGTGGCGCAGGAACAGCTCGGCGCGCTTCAGACAGGCCCGCTGCGGCAGGCAGGCCTTGGTCTCCAGGTGCTCGCAGCTGTCGCAGTGGGGGTATCGCCCGGGCTTGGCCGGGAAAAAGGTGGCCGTGCGGGCGAACAGCCCGTGCTTCATGGCGTTGAAGCGAGTGAGCTGCGCCTCCGCCGGCGTCGGGTGCCCCGCCAGGTTCGCCGCCGTGCGCGCCTTCCCCTCCGCCGTCTTCGGCCCGGTCGGGTTCGTCCAGGCTTTCAGCAGATTCCGCTGCCAGGCCGCCTGCCCCGCCTCCTCACCACACGCCGGACACTCGGCCCAATACGACCAGGGGTGATGTTCCACCTCCGGCGTCGGATCCGCCCGCCCCGGCTCCGCCTCAAAGGCGTGCCGACACTCCCGGCAGACAAACGCCACCAGCTTCATCGGATCAGAGGATTTCCCGTGCGGATTGCCCATAACACCGGATAATCCCCGGAAAATGCAAGCAGAACAACGGGAAAGCCTGCTCTATCAGGCTGCTTTGCACAGCCTTTCAGGCAGTTTCCACCTCGCCGTGCGGGTACCTAGTAGGGAAGTCTCGGGGAGCCAAACCAAAAAAAACCGGGGTCAGAGACGCAAGCCGTTATGCGTCTCTG
>OBJA01000332.1_pt1 | contig 43275 bp, 37 predicted proteins | sample 1519751 | NCBI WGS metagenome assembly OBJA01 (sample SAMEA3881238, study PRJEB22517) | soil metagenome | biome: lake sediment; feature: soda lake sediment; material: sediment, water from around vicinity | place: India | collected 2013-12-23 | depth 3 m
CCGTAACTACTTCACCAACTCCGGCTATGTGTCTAACTAAACGAGAAATGCTCTAGATAACAAAAACCTTATGCCACTGCCTGCCGTCGGCCAGGGTTTCTCAGGAGGGAAGGCAGGATGATGAGTGTACAGATCAGGGTAAATGCCAACCCGACCGTAAGTAGGGCCCCCATGCTGGCCGTGCCTTTATGCGATGAGAACATGAGGCTGGCAAAATCAACCAGAGCGGTCAGAGCACTGTAAAAAATGGCCCGTGCCGTACTGGTATGGATCAGGATTTCGTTTTCGACCCTGTTATCCATACTGCGGTGGACCATGTGCAAACTGCTGTCGATACCCAGGCCCAGCAAGAGCGGCAACGCAATGATATTGGCAAAATTGAACGGTATATCCAGCAGAACGGTGAAAACCCCGGTGAATATGCAGGATAACAACAACGGGATCAGCACCAGTACAGTATATTTTATGCTGCGCAGCATGATCAGCAGTGCAACCACCACTCCCACCAGTGCCAATGAAAATGCCTGGATGAAAGCATCGATTACAGCATCGCCTGCTTCCAGACTGATCACCGGCATCCCTGTCGCCTGGGGAGCCACCTGCTGTACCGATCTGACGAAATGGCGCAGTGATCCGTTATCACCAATGTCTTCCGATGGATACACGGCGATACGATATTCTCCTGTATGGCTGTGCCAGCGGCCGGCGATCGATTCCGGTAATTCCTGTTCACTGAAAGGCACCGCCTCGATCAGATTGTATAAACGCTGAAGTGCGATCGATAACGTGGAAAGCAGATCTTCCTCCAGCGAATGCAGCAGTTTCCGCCTTTCCCCCGAATCTGCTTTATCCAATCGGTCGAGCAATGATGTGACTGAATCTCTGAGCCCCCGTGCAGAAGCCGATACGGCCGAATCAGGGTGCTGGACCAGGTATCGATCCAGTGTCTTATTCAGGGTGGCAAGCGCTTGTATTTGTTGAGATACGGTATGTTCATGTGTGGCTGATCTGGTAACGGACAACTCGGGGCCCATGATCAGTGACATTTCTTCGATGACTGCCAGTTTCGCTTCCTGTTCTGATGGCACGAGATCCAGAATCGAAACCACCTTGCTTACCTCGGGCAACTTGACCAGATTGTCCTGCAACTGCTGGATCTCCTTGTGATCCTCAGTCAGCACAACCGCGTACCACGGTGAATGGTCGGGTGATGCCAGCAACTCGCGGAAGGTTTGAACGGCCTCTCCTTTTGGATCCTGCATATTGAGCAGGTTGTAATCAAATCTGATCTGCGGCCACAGTACGATGGCAAGCAACAGTAACAAACCAACCGAAATATGCGTCAGTTTTCGCCACTTGAGCGAAAATTCGAGCGCCTTGCCCAGTGTTTTTCTATGGTTGGGCTCAACAACCGATTTCCCCGATAAATACCGCAATAATGCAGGCCCGATGATGAAGGTGACGATCAGGCTGATCAGCATACCTGTACCGGAAATGATGCCCAACTCTGCCACTCCGCTGTAACTGGTCGGTATGAATGCGTAGAAACCAAGCGCATTTGCAACGGTGCAGGCAGTCAAGGCAACACCGGCTTCGCCTCCGGCCTTGTATATCGCGTCGTTCACGGACAGCCCGCCCTCCAGCATTTCCCGGAAGCGAAGCAGGAAATGGATGGCAAAATCCGCACCCAGGCCGATATACAGCACCGCAAAAGCGATGGATATCACGTTCAACTGACCAATTGCAACCGTTGCAAAAGCGGCTGTCAGAATCAGACCCACTCCCAGGCAAATCAGCACGGCAAGAGTCATACCCACCGTATGCATGGCTGAGTAAAGTACCGCACCCACCAGGATGAATGTAACCACTCCGGCAACTTCCATACCATCCAGTGAACTCTTGAGCTCGTCATCCGCCAGTGCCACGTCTCCCGTAATACGCAGTTGGATCGGGCCATCATCTGTCAAACCGATCTGCTCTGCTGCCGCACGCACCGCCAGTATGGGCTGCTTGCCCGGAAGCAGCTCAGAATAATCCGGCCTGGGTTTGGCGATGATTATTTCCTGATAGCTGATTTTGACAGGCTCACCACGAAACAGCGTCTGCCACGACAATGGTCGTGATTTTCCGGCAAGCTGCGCATTCAGCGTTTCACTCACACCGCTGAAAACCGGCCCCAATTCCAGGTACTGGCCTTTATTCAATTCATCAACCGCCTGCGTGAGCAACCCAGTAAAGGAATACAATGTGGGATCACGGCTGATCTGTGCAATCAGTGGCTGTGCCTCAGCCAGATGATCTGCAATGTAATTGAGCTGTGGAATATCTTCATAGAGCAGTCCGTTACGCCCGAAAAAATCATCCGTACCGGGTGCATAAACATCGGAAAAATTTTTACTGTCTTTTTTCAAAGATGCTGCCAGACGACTCGCAGTGGAATAAGCCTGTTCAGGAGTGGGCGCACTCAGCACCAGCAGCAGAATGCCCGAATCCTGCGGAAATGCTTTGTCGTACTTTACGCTATTGATACGAAACGGCAAATTCTCGGAAAGCATATCCGTAGTATCGGTATTCATGCCCAGATTGCGTGCGGTATAAACCGCACTTGCCACGGTAAGAAGCAATGCAATCAGCAAAACCCAGGGAGCGTAGCGATAACTGAAGCTGGTACAAAACGCGAAAAGATTGTAGGTACGGTTATGTGAAAATTTCATTGTTCCCTGCCCTGGTTCCAGATCATATATTGCATTTCAGATTTCTTATTACGAACAGTATTTTAGAGCAGTTGGAGTGAAAATACCGTCAGATCTCTGTCATGATGGCTGCACAAAGCAAGTGCGGGTAATACCAATAAAGAATAATTGACGCGAGAATTGCTCGGGAGATGCAGAATGAATCAGATGTCCAGCCATGCTATGCACTGACCGGTAGTTCAGTGCAGGGAATCCATAAAAGATCCAGGATTCCCCATATTTTTAAAGGCTGATCAGCTCCGGAAAGCTGATCGTGAATCTATTTTTCTCAACCGCTTTTATAAATCCTGATTCAGCCTTTGTTGCTGTTGATAAGCAGGTTGGGTGGAGGGCCGATCGGCTCGAATGTTCTCAACAAGGGAATATCCTCTTTGCTTATCCAGCGGATATCCGTATCAAACGTGTTTTGTGGCCCCCAGCTGCCGGTAAATTTCTTACCATCAGGCGTGAAAGTCCAGCACATTTCCTCACCCGGAGTATTGATGACATCACCGAGATTGATCGGTTTTTGCCATTCTCCCCTAGCATCCTGATGTGAGATCCACATATCGTGCCCACCCCGGGAATCCGGGTCGATCCGTGTGCTGGTGATGACCATGCTTTTGCCATCTTTCGATACCCCGGTCCAGTGCATGTGGTCACGCTGCGGAGAATTGATTTTCGCCCCCAGGCTCACCGGCTTCTGCCATACACCCTCTTTTTTCTCGACTTTCCAGATATCGCTCTCTTGGGTGACCCCGGGCTGGCTGTAATTGAAATATATCAGGCTGTCAGAAACGATGATCGGACAATGCTCTTCGCCGGTCGGCGTATTGATACTGGGAAGTTCCGGAACATCGTTCCAGTTTCTGGCCGACTGCCATACACCATTCACTTTCTGAACGACATAAAGATCGCCCGACAGCAGGTTACCCGGTTCATATCTCGTGAAATAAATGACATTGCCATCATCCGAGAAACTCGGTTCCAGCTCCCAGGCCGCCGTATTGATATTCGGCCCTACAGTCGGATCGATGTCAGCACCGAGATGAACAGGTTCCTGCCACACACCATCCACATTTCGCGCCATCCATATATCGAAATTGTAAGGAGTGCCAGATGATTCGACACTGCCCGCGCGGGTCGAAACGAAAATAGCTGTTTTACCATCGGCACTGTAAGTGATCTCTATTTCCGAACCCGGCGAGTTGATGGGTGCGCCCATATCTTTCGATGCAGCCGGCGGCTCGGTCACTCCATTATCCTCGGCTCCATGCATGCCCGGCATGGCATATGACAGATTACTCGCCAGTATTAAAACCGGTAACGCAGCACAAAATTTCATAACAGAGCTGTCTTTCATTCTGTTTCTCCTCTTCTCCAGACAAAAGTAAACCAATCGTTCTCTTTTCGAGATTGAGAAGGTATACGATGAATTATCGGGATGTCAAGCTGGAGAAATAGAGCCACCTTTCACTCTATTTCTCCTCCTGAGATTAATGAGTTGAACTTATTACCAACACTCATCAAGTGAATTCACGGTAAATGGACGACACATCTCTGCTACTTCATTTTCCGCTCAAGACGTTTTGCAGTAGTAAATCATTCAGCCGTTTGACGAAACCGGCCGGATCTTCAAGCTGTCCTCCTTCGGCCAGTAAAGCCTGATCAAACAGAATGTGGCTCCAGTCAGCAAACTTGGCTTCTTCATATTTCAACCGCTGAATCATGGGATGATGCGGATTGATTTCCAGGAAGGGTTTGCTGTCCGGAACTTTCTGCCCGGCAGATTTCAACAAACGCCCAAGATTGCCACTCACATCATGAGTATCAGCCACCAGACAGGCGGGTGATTCTGTCAGGCGGTAGGTGATACGCACATCTTTGACCTGTTCGCCCAGCACTTCCTTCAATTTGTTTGTCAATTCCTGGAAATCCCCTGCCTCTTTTTCATGCTCTTTCTTTTCTTCTTCGTCTTCCAGCTTGCCCAGATCCAGATCACCCTTGGCAATGGATTGTAAAGACTTGCCCGCATATTCATTCAGATTAGCTACCAGCCATTCATCGATACGGTCACACAACAGCAGCACCTCAATTCCCTTCTTACGGAATATCTCCAGGTGCGGGCTGCTTTGGGCAGCCTTCAGGCCGTCACCAGTAATGTAATAGATTTTTTCCTGTTCCGGCTTCATCCGGGCAATGTAATCATCCAGCGAAACAGTCTGTTCTTCACGCTCATCATGTGTCGAAGTGAATCTCAACAGCTTGGCGATACGCTCGCGGTTGCTATAGTCTTCTGCAATTCCCTCCTTCAGCACCTGCCCGAATTCGCGCCAGAAGGTTTTGAATTTTTCCTGATCTTCACTCTTGTCACTCGTGGCAAGCTCTTCAATCAGTCCCAGCACCTTCTTGACCGAGCCTGCACGAATACTGTCGATATCTTTCGACTCCTGCAGAATCTCACGCGAAACATTCAGGGGCAGATCACTGGAATCAATGATACCGCGGACAAAACGCAAATATCCCGGCAACAGTTTCTCCGCGTCATCCATGATGAATACTCGCCTGACGTAAAGTTTGAGGCCATGGCGATGTTCACGATCAAACAGATCAAACGGGGCGTGAGCCGGGATATACAGCAACTGGATATATTCCTGCTTACCTTCGACTCGGGCATGCACATGAGCAAGTGGTGGTTCGAAATCATGAGCAACGTGCTTATAGAATTCGTCGTACTGCTCCTGCGTAATTTCACTCTTTGGACGAGCCCAGATCGCGCTGGCCTGATTGATGGTTTCATCCTCGTCGCTCAACTGATACGATTTGCTCTCGTCATCCCACACTTCCTTTTTCATGACAATGGGAAGCGTGATGTGGTCAGAATACTTGCGGATGATGGAACGCAGCTGAAAACTGCTCAGCAGTTCATCTTCTCCTTCCCGCAGATGCAGAACGATTTCAGTACCTCGATCCGACTTTTCTACAGTTTCCAGCGTGTACTCACCCTCGCCACCGGATTCCCAGCGCACACCGTGTTCGGTTGTCAATCCGGCGCGACGTGTAGTCAGGATTACTTTATCCGCAACAATGAATGCCGAATAAAAACCCACACCAAACTGTCCGATCAGGTTGGCATCCTTGGCCTGGTCACCCGTCAGTGAATCAAAAAATTCACGCGTACCGGATTTAGCAATAGTCCCGATATTATTGATCACTTCCTGTCTGGACATACCGATACCGTTATCGGTAATCGTGATGGTGCGAGCCTCTTTATCGTAAGCAATACGGATCTTAAGATCAGGATCGGATTCGTACAGCGCCGCATCGGACAACCCCTCAAACCGCAGCTTGTCTGCCGCATCTGATGCATTCGAAATCAACTCTCGCAGAAATATTTCTTTATTGCTGTACAGGGAATGGATCATCAGCTTCAAAAGCTGGTTGGCTTCAGCCTGAAAGTTCAAATGTTCGATGTTTTCCGCAGTTTGCATGCTTTCCTCCTTTAAAAATACGCTAACATTGTGCGGTCAGATTTTCTGATTTCAAGCTGTTTCAACTTCGAAACCCTTATTCCGCAATTTTTCACTTTGTTAGATTTGTATGAAATTGTTATCTTTTATTTTTCTGGTGTCGCTGTGTACTGTTACTTCTCAAATCAACGCCCAGGCACCAGAACTGCCACTCGACAAAATCAAGTTACCACCAGGTTTTTCCATCAGTGTCTGGGCGAATGTGCCGGATGCACGCACTATGACACTAGGTGACAAAGGAACAGTATTTGTCGGCTCAAAATCAGCCGGTAACGTTTATGCCATCACGGAAAAAGCGGGAAAACGCCAGGTCCGAATCATTGCCAGCAAGCTTAAAATGCCAAATGGGGTCGCATTTCATGATGGGGCATTATATGTCTCCTCTGTCAACAGGATCCTGCGTTTCGATGATATCGAGAATACACTCGACCAGCCTTTACCGCCGCACATTATAACGGCCGATTTCCCCAAGGAAACCTACCATGGCTGGCGTTTCATCGCATTTGGCCCGGATGGTTGGCTGTATGTCCCGGTTGGTTCGCCCTGCAATGTCTGCGAAACAGATCTGGAACATTATGCCCTGATATCACGTATCCGCCCGGATGGTACAAATTATGAAGTATTCGCAAAAGGTGTTCGTAATACAGAAGGATTCGATTGGCATCCCGTCACTAAAGAGCTATGGTTTACCGATATCAGTCGGGAGTGGATGGGAGACAATTTACCACCCGATGAGCTGAACCACGCATCTGCGCAAAGCTTGGATTTCGGTTTTCCATATTGCCATGGCAAGGAAGTTTCTGATCCCAAACTCGGAGCAAAGCGTGATTGTAATAAATTCATCTCTCCTGTCACTGAACTTGATCCTCATGTTTCTCCCATGGGAATGCGGTTTTACACCGGGACCCTGTTCCCTGCTGAATACCATGATGGTATTTTCATTGCAGAGCATGGTTCATGGAACCGCAGTACAAAAATCGGCTATCGCCTCGAATGGGTACAACTCAAGGTAAATAAAGTCGCCAAAAAAGAAATTTTCGCTGAAGGCTGGCTGCAGGAAAACGAAGCCTGGGGCAGGCCGGTTGATGTTCTGGTAATGCCGGATGGCGCGTTGCTGGTCTCGGACGATATGGCGGGTGTGGTTTACCGTATCAACTACGATCAACCATAAGAATTGTTTTCACCTGCCAGTTCAAGCCCGAATCACATGGAATGCTGAATAGCGGATAGACTCAGTCCCATGAGCATTTGAGGGAACATGCCCAGCAATATGATGGCCAGACCATTCACGCTAACAAGCACTTTAACATCTGGCTTGAATATAATCGGCTGGGTTTGTTCCGGCGCATCGAAATACATAAATTTGATGATGCGCAGGTAGTAAAACGCACCTATCAGGGAAAGCATGACTGCAACCACTACCAGCCAGACATACCCCGCTTCCAGCACGGCCTGTAACACAGAGAGTTTTGCGTAAAATCCGATCATGGGTGGAATACCAGCCATCGAAAACATTACCAATAACATCATGAAAGCAAGCCATGGACTGCGCTGGTTAAGTCCTTTGAAATCACTGATCTTATCCGCTTCAAATCCCTCTCGCGAAACCAGCATGATGATGCCAAACGCGCCTAAGGTCATCAGCACGTAAGCGATCACATAAAACATGGACGAGCTGTAGCCATTTTCTCCCGCTGCGATAAAACCGAGCAAAACGAAACCCATATGTGAAATAGTGGAATATGCCAGCATCCGTTTAATATTCTGCTGTGCGATCGCCACGATATTCCCCACAGCCATGGAAGCAACCGCCAGTAATACCAGCATCCCCTGCCAGTCAGTCACGAGATCCCCCAGCCCTTCCACCAGCAATCTCATGACAAAACCGAATGCGGCAAATTTGGGTGCTGATCCAATGAATAAAGTAACTGCCGTAGGCGCTCCTTCATAGATATCCGGTGCCCACATGTGAAACGGTACCGCACTCAGCTTAAAACCGATACCTGCAACAACGAAAACCAGTCCAATGATAAAAATTTCATGATCTGCCTGACCGGAACGGATAACTTTTGCCAGCTCCGGCAGATGCAACGTACCGGTCGCACCATATAACATGGACATACCGTACAGTAAAAAACCGGAAGCCAGTGCACCCAGGACAAAGAATTTAATGGCAGCCTCGGTTGCAATGGCTGATTCACGCTGTAACGCCACCATGGCATAAAGTGAAAGAGACAGAAGCTCAAGCCCCAGATAAAGGGTTATCAGGTGGTTTGCCGAAACCATAACCATCATGCCCAGCGTTGCAAACAGTGCGAGGCTGAAAAACTCACCTTTCAACAGCCCTCTGGTACTGATATAGGATCGGGAGTAGATCAGTACCGCTGCAACCGTCACATAAATCAGCAACTTCAGCATATCTGACATCGCATCACCGACGAACATGCCAGAGAATGTGTATCGAACTTCTGTGGAATAAATTCCACAGGTAACCAGTGCAGATCCTGCAAGTGTCAGTAAAGATAAATAAAACGCCAGATAGCGATTTCTCTCACCAGCAAATAAATCGGCAAGCATCACCACACAAACCATGAACAGCAGGAAAATTTCAGGGTAGGCTGGTGTAAAGTCAGGTAACAGAAAATCCATGAAAAATCCTTAATTCCCGGTCAGGAAAAAACCTTCATCATCCAAAAATATTATTCAAATATCTCAAAGCTTGGTACGTGAGACATGTTCAAGCAGATTATCAACCGTGACATGCATGACCTCAGTCAGTGGTAACGGATAGATACCAAACCCCAGAACCATTACCGCCAAAATAGACAGGATCAGAAACTCACGCGAGGAAATATCCTGCATCCCTTCTACATTACTGTTGGTAACTTCACCAAATATGACCTTTTTGTACATCCACAAAGTATAGGATGCACCGAGTATCAAAGTGAGTGCCGCGAAGAAGCCATACCAGAAATTGACTTCGATAGATCCCATGATGACCATGAATTCCCCGACAAAACCGCTGGTGCCCGGCAACCCGGCATTGGCCATTGCAAACAGCATGAATAGTGCCGCAAACACCGGCATCCTGTTCACCACACCACCATAATCTGCAATCTGGCGTGAGTGCAGACGGTCATACAGAACACCTACACACAGAAACATTGCGCCCGAGATGAATCCGTGAGAAATCATCTGTACCATGGCTCCCTCGATTCCATATGCATTAAACAGGAAGAAGCCCAATGTCACGAACCCCATGTGGGAGACCGATGAATACGCAATCAGTTTTTTCATATCCTGCTGCATCAACGCAACGATACCGATATACACAATTGCAATCAGGGATAAGGCGATCAGGATTCCCGACAGCTCCTGGCTTGCATCCGGAGCCACGGGCAAAGAAAATCTGAGAAATCCATACCCGCCCAGTTTCAGCAGGATAGCGGCCAGTACGACGGATCCTCCGGTAGGTGCTTCAACGTGTGCATCGGGCAGCCAGGTATGTACCGGCCACATCGGCACCTTGACCGCAAATGCAAGCATGAATGCGATGAATATCAGAATCTGTGCCGTCATCGGCAACGGCAGATGATGATAGTCCAGAATCGAGAAACTACCCCCTGAAGTCTGATACAGATAAATCAGGGCAACGAGCATCAACAGTGAGCCGAGCAAAGTATAAAGAAAAAACTTTATGGCAGCATAAATCCGGTTAGGTCCTCCCCATACACCGATGATAATGAACATCGGTATGAGTGAAGTTTCCCAGAACGAATAAAATAACACGGCATCCAGGGAGGAAAATACACCATTGACGACACCGGACATGATCAGAAATGCTCCCATGTATTGAGCAACACGCTCCTGAATCACCTCCCATCCGGCAATCACAATAATCGGGGTTATAAAGCAGTTCAGAATGATCAGCGGCATCGATATTCCGTCCACTCCCAGAGAGTAGAAAACATTGAGCCGCTCAAACCAGACGAGATGTTCCGTAAACTGCATTGCGCTGGTCGACGGATCAAATCCGCTGTAGAGAGGAAGAGCTACCAGAAACCCGGCCACAGCTCCAACGAGGGAAAACCAGCGTACAGTCCGTACGTCCCGGTCACCCATTACCAATACGATCAAACCGAAAATAATTGGTAGCCAGATAATCAGACTTAACAGCGGAAATCCAAACAACATGATCTTTTCGTCTCAAATTGCATATCAATGCGTGTTATTTATCCCAGAGAGTCAGCAACAGTAAAAACTACTTCTTCCCTGAATCCTAGAAATGAAACAGCCACAGACTCATCAACACGAAAACACCTACAATCATGCTGAATGCGTAATGGTAGATATATCCTGACTGGAATCGACGGGCTACCGTAGAAAACCATGCAACAGCTTTTGCAGAACCATTCACCATCAAACCATCAATAACTTTGATATCTCCGTATTTCCAGAGAACACTACTCAGCGAACGCAAGCCACCCGCAAACAACCATGAATAAAATTCATCGATGTAGTACTTGCGATCCAGAAGAGTATAAACAGGGCCGGCAATTTTCCGAATTTTCCCCGGCAGTTCAACCTTGTACTGATACAGGAACCAGGCAGTAAAAATACCGGCCATCGCCAGCCAGAAGGGCAGTGTCATCAACGCATGGACCATCATGCCCACTATACCTGTGTAGTGTTCTTTCATGAGCGCCACCACATCATGCTGTTCCTGTATTTCAATAACCCCGGCAAAATAATCTCCAAAAAGCAGCATACCAATCAACCACCCTGATGCGACAGTTGGAACAGCCAGCACGACCAGTGGAATTGTCACTACCCAAGGTGATTCATGTAAATGCTCCCGCATATGCTTATCCATTCGTGGCTCACCATAGAAAGTCATGAACATCAGCCTGAAGGTATACAATGCAGTAACAAAAACCGTTGTCAATACACAGAAATAGGCAAATCCCGACCCGGGAAGCTGGGAAAAATGCACCGCTTCAATAATCGCATCTTTGGAAAAGAAACCTGAGAATCCGGGGACTCCGGCACTGGCCAAAGCAGCAATGAACATGGTCGCAAAAGTAATTGGCATATACCTTCTAAGCCCTCCCATCTTGCGCATATCCTGCTCGTGGTGCATCGCAATGATGACCGAACCAGCCCCAAGGAAGAGTAAAGCCTTAAAAAAGGCATGCGTCATCAAATGAAAAATAGCTGCTGAGTATGCGGATGCACCCAGTGCGACTGTCATATAACCAAGCTGCGACAAAGTAGAAAAAGCGACAACCCGTTTAATATCATTCTGAACTACTGCAACCAACGCCATAAACAGCGTCGTAATACCTCCTATTACCAGAACGGTCGACAGTGCAGCTTCAGAATGCTCAAACAGTGGCGACATACGGGCCACCATAAATATACCGGCTGTCACCATAGTGGCAGCATGTATCAAAGCGGATATCGGCGTGGGCCCCTCCATGGAATCCGGCAGCCAGACATGCAAGGGAAACTGGGCAGATTTACCCATCGCCCCGACAAATAACAACAGGCAGATAACAGTCATCAACATCCAGGACTGGCCAGGCCATATTTCGACTGAACGGGATGCCATATGCGCTGCATGAGCAAACACAAGTTCGTAATCCAATGTACCGAAATACATCAGTACCAGACCAATCCCAAGCAAAAAACCAAAATCTCCGACTCTATTGACAAGAAAAGCTTTCAGATTCGCATAGATTGCCGTTGGGCGTGTGTACCAGAATCCGATCAAGAGATAAGAAACCAATCCAACAGCTTCCCAGCCGAAAAATAACTGCAGGAAGTTATTGGACATCACCAGCATCAGCATCGAAAATGTAAATAACGAAATGTAGCTGAAAAAGCGCTGATACCCGGGATCTCCGTGCATATACCCGATCGTGTATATATGGACCATGAGCGATACACTGGTCACCACGACCATCATCGTGGCAGACAAGGTATCTATCAGAAAGCCGATTTCAAATATCGTCTCGCCAGATGTCAACCAGGTATAGACACTGCCGTTATAGGTATTCCCCTGTAGTACATCGATAAAAATAATGATGGAGGAGATAAGTGACAGCGCCACTAAAATGATCGTTGCGCGATGGCTCCATATCAAACCAACCCGTCGCCCGAAAAGGCCAGCAATAATGGCTCCCAACAAAGGGGCCATTGGAACCAGTAAATAAAGATTTTCCATGTAAGCCATCAATTACCAGAATTGGTTTAACAAATTGCTTTTTATCTCAAAGAAACAGGGAATGCTCAACCTTTTAATTCATCCAGATCATCTACGTTAATAGTGTGTAGATTTCTGAATAGAGCAACTAAAATAGCCAATCCGATGGCTGCTTCAGCTGCAGCGACAGTCAGAATAAAAAATACGAAGATCTGCCCTGCCGTATCCTGTAAAAAATGTGAAAAAGCGACAAAATTCATATTGACGGCCAATAGCATCAATTCAATCGACATCAGCAGAATAATGACATTTTTCCTATTGAGAAAAATACCAACGACCCCAATGGCAAACAGGAGAGCACCCAGCACAAGATAATGTGATAACGATACCAAGATGATTACCTTTTAGATGAAGAAAATAGGAAACAGATGGGAATCCTGAGCAAAAGTTATTCTTTTCTTTCTGCTGGTATGGATATAACTTTTAACCGTTTTTCACGACTAGCAGTTACTTGTTTTGAAACATTCGAAGGTTTTTTATCTGTTCGATAACGCAATGTTATAGCAATGGCAGCAATCATTGCCACCAGAAGAATAACGGCTGACAATTCAAAAGCATATACGTAGTCGGTATAAAGCAATTGTCCCAATTCTTTCGTGTTACTGTAGTCCGCTGATTTGGGAGCTGAAATTTGTATATTTTCAGGTCCGAATTGCTTGCTCATCAGTACCATCCCTATCTCACCTGTCATAATCAGGGCCAGTACGGCACCAAACGGGAACCACTTCCAGAATCCCTCCCGCATACGTTCCAAATTGATATCCAGCATCATTACCACGAACAAGAACAACACCATGACTGCACCGACATATACCAGAATCAGAACGATGGCCAGGAATTCTGCTTCAAGCAGTAACCATAACCCGGAAGATGTCACAAAAGCGAGCACCAGTAATAGCGCCGAGTGAACAGGATTGCGCAGTGTAATCACTCCCAGTGCAGCAATGACCACTACACTCGCCAGGCTATAAAAAACGAAATCCTGTAAATTCATAAACTTATATCTGTTTGTTAGCGATAAGGAGCGTCTGCTGCCCTGTCTCTGGCTATCTGTTCTTCATAGCGGTCACCCACTGCCAGCAGCATCTCTTTCGTATAGGTCAGATCTCCACGAATTTCGCCATGATATTCCAGGACACGAGTCTCAACAATCGCATCAACCGGACAGGCTTCCTCACAGAATCCACAAAAAATACATTTAATCATGTCGATATCGTAACGGGTAGTCCGGCGCGTACCATCGTCACGCTGTTCTGATTCGATAGTAATCGCCAGGGCAGGACATACAGCCTCACACAGCTTGCATGCAATACAACGTTCTTCTCCGTTAGGATAACGGCGCAACGCATGCAACCCCCGAAAACGAGGTGATTGAGGTGTTTTCTCTTCCGGGTAATGTACAGTGATTTTGGGTGCAAACAGGTAACGCCCTGTTACTTTCATTCCTTTCAGCATTTCAACCAGCAGAAAGGATTTAAAAAACTGTTTGATACGTTCCATTTCGCTATTACTCTCAGTTAAACCAGAGATTCAACGGGAAATTTTGCCGAACAGTCTCTGGCAATTGCATCACCATGCCCAGCAATACAATCCAGACAAGGGTGAGCGGGATAAATACCTTCCAGCCCAGTCGCATGATCTGGTCATAACGATACCGCGGAAAAGTAGCACGGAACCAGAGAAAAAAGAACAGCATGAAGGCTATTTTCAGGAGCAGCCACACCATTCCAGGAATCAGATTAAAAGGAGCAATATCCACAGGGGGCAGCCAGCCGCCCAGGAACATAATGCTGGCCAGAGTTGCAACCAGAATCATGTTGGCATACTCAGCAAGGAAAAATACCGTAAAGGCCATGCCTGAATAATCCACATGGAAGCCGGCGACGATCTCTGATTCCCCTTCCGCCACGTCAAAAGGTGCCCTATTCGTTTCAGCCACACCGGATATAAAATAAACCAGAAACATCGGGAATAACGGGATCAGGTACCAGTTCAGAAAACTGCTACCCTGCTGACCCGCCACAATATCTCCCAAATTGAGGCTTGAAGACATCATCAATACACAGACCAGTGCAAACCCCATTGCCAGCTCATATGAAACGACTTGTGCAGCAGAGCGCATGGCTCCCAGGAAAGCATATTTTGAATTTGATGCCCAGCCGGCAATGATGACACCGTAAACTCCCAGCGATGTCATGGCCAGAATATAAAGCAGGCCTGCATTGATATCCGCCAGCACCAGTTCCGGCGAAAAGGGAACAACAGCCCAGGCGGCCAATGCGGGCCCTATGGCGAGAACCGGTGCAAGCAGAAACAGGAATTTATTAGCGCCTGTCGGGACAATGATCTCTTTCATGATCGCCTTGACGGCATCGGCTATAGGCTGTCCCCAACCCCGCAACCAAGGGATATCAAAGAAAGTTACCCTGTTCGGCCCTACCCTGACTTGCATATAAGCGATAATTTTTCTTTCTGCAAACGTAAGGTAAGCAACTGCCAGAAGTAACGGAATGACAATCGCCAGGATCAGTAATAGATTCTTTATCAACAGAAAGAAAGGTTCTCCCCACTCACTGCCAAATAATTGCTCAAATAATGGTTGCAAGCTATCCATTGATCAAATCCCGATCTAGATTTCTATAATTTTTCAAGCTCGATTTCATCGAACATCCCGCCTAATCCAGATGTCTGTGAGTGAGCACATGCCAGTCGGATACAATTATCAGGCAGGTTAGTATCGGCAGAAATTTCCAGCTGAATCGTCTCATCCTGCTGTTTTATTTTGATTGTTTCACCTGCCTGTATTCCAGATTTATTAAGCAGGATGGGTGAAGCAAACGCAACGGGCAGTGCAGCATCATGTGTTTTCTGTAATGAGCCTGCCCGCCTTACGATTGGATCAGCCTGATAAATTGGTATCTCACCAATCCTTTCAATGCCACTATTTTTTTGATAGTTCCCCGAGACTGAAAACGCTTCCAATGCATTATTCAAGCCACACACAAATTCTTCTTCTGCAGATACTATTTCTGTACGAACCTGTTCTGATGAATCGTAATCAAACCCTTCCAGCTGTAACAGGTTTCCCAATACCCGCAAGACTTTCCAGGCAGGACGTGCTTCGCCGAGAGGAGGTACTACACCACTGAAACTTTGTATTCTTCCTTCAGTATTAACAAAAGTACCGGATGTTTCAGTAAAAGGAGCAACAGGTAAAATAACATCTGCATAATCAGGAATATTTCCTTCGTAACTGCTTAATGAAACTACAAATTCAGCTTGATTCATTACCTTAAGTGCCCGCCCCGTATCATAACAATCCAGTTCCGGCTCAAGGTTCAACAGTACGTAAGCACTACAGGCTGATTCACCATCGGGCACGCCTAACCCCAGCATCTGTCCCGCATTTAAACCAACCTTCTCGGATACAGTTTTATTTACAGAATTAGCCCCAGTACTCCATGGTAACGCACCCACAGAATAGGCTCCCACACTATTTGCAGCTTCACCCAGCAGACCAAACCGTGCCTCAGTTATTTTTGAAACAGCCAGTGCCGCACAATGTAAATCAGAAAAATGAGGGTGATGCTGAGCAAGATTACCCAGAAAAACAGCCACCGGAGCGTGGTTGATGAGACTATTCGCAATTCCCCGTGCAACTTCAGAAACTTCAACTGCATTTGCAGCAGATTTAATATGCCCCGGCACAGGAACATTTTTGATTTCTGCTGCTGCTTTAAGTACCTGTAATACCATGTCAAGCATGGCTGAAGGAGCAACAATCGCGCAATGGGTAACCGTAGTCAACTGATCATCACCTGATGGATTAATCAGATTTAACTGCCCCCCTTGTTTTACCGCTTGGCGCATCCGTTGGGCAAGTAGCGGATGGTCTTTGCGCAGTGTGCTGCCAATGACCAATATTGCTTTCAACTGTGAAATCTCGGCAATTTGCATTCCCAGCCATGGCGTTCCCCGCAATACGGCATCGGTACGAAAATCAGATTGGCGCACCCGATGATCGATATTGTGACTACCTAATCCACGCATCAGTTTTTGCAGTAAGTAGAGCTCCTCCAACGTGCTATGGGCAGATCCTAATGCACCTACACTCTGAGGGCCCTGCTTTTTAATCACATTACTGATCCCCTCCGCAGCATAGGCCAAAGCCTCCTGCCAGCCGCATACCTGCCATTGTCCGGATTTTCTGATCATTGGTACCGTCAAACGGTCTTCCGAATTCAGTCCTTCATAAGAGAACCGGTCTTTATCCGACAACCAGCATTCATTGACAGCCTCATTCTCACGCGGAAGTACGCGCATGACCCGATTTTTCTTCACTTGCACGATCAGATTACTACCCAATCCACAGTGTGGACTGATCGACTTTCTGCGTGATAACTCCCAGGTTCTTGCTGAATAGCGAAAAGGCTTACTGACCAGTGCACCAACCGGACATAAATCGATTACATTACCGGAAAGTTCAGAATCAACCGCTCTTCCGACGAACGTCAGAATCTCGGAGTGTTCTCCTCGGCCAGCCATTCCAAGCTCCATGATTCCGGCGATCTCCTGGCCGAAACGAACACACCTCGTGCAGTGGATACAGCGAGTCATGTCCGTTGCTATGAGCGGGCCAAGATTTTTGTTGGTCACGGCTCGTTTGGGCTCCTGATAACGGGAACCACTTGAACCATAGCCGACAGCCAGATCCTGCAGCTGGCACTCTCCTCCCTGATCACAAATCGGACAATCCAATGGGTGATTGATCAACAGAAATTCCATCACCCCTTTTTGTGCTGTCACCGCCTGCTGAGAGTGTGTCGATACTTTCATCCCTTCGGCTACCGGTGTTGCACATGCAGGTAACGGCTTGGGTGCTTTTTCGACTTCTACCAGACACATCCGGCAATTAGCCGCTATTGACAACTTTTTGTGATAACAAAAATGGGGAATATAGACCCCGAGCTGCCTGGCAGCATCCATTACGGTACTACCCTGCGCAACGGTTACCTGTTTGCCATCAATTTCAATATTAATCATCAGCAATAAATCCCGGAATCAGTGGGAATCAGATAAATATGACATAAAAAACCACAGCCCACCTAGACCATGCACTTTTTATGTTCGATATGGAAAACAAATTCATCCCGGAAATGCTGCAGCATTGCTCTCACCGGCATTGCGGCAGCATCACCCAATGCACAGATAGTTCTACCCTGAATGTTATCTGCAAGATTATCAAGCAAATCCAGATCTTCAACTCGCCCCTTTCCATGCTCGATCCGGTTGATGATCCGGTAAAGCCAGCCAGTTCCTTCCCGGCACGGGGTACACTGGCCACAGGATTCCTCATAGTAAAAATAAGAAAGTCGCTCCAGCGCGCGCACCATACAGGTCGTGTCATCCATGATGATCACTGCACCCGAGCCCAGCATGGAACCCGCTTTTGCTATCGAGTCGTAGTCCATATCTGTTCCCATCATGATGTCACCAGGCAGAACCGGCATTGATGATCCACCCGGAATACATCCTTTTAATTTTCTGCCACCACGCATCCCGCCAGCAAGTTCCAGCAGTTTTACAAAAGGTGTCCCCATGGGTACTTCATAGTTACCCGGCTTATTGACATGCCCGGAAACCGAAAATATTTTGGTACCGCCATTATTTGGTTTACCGAGCTGCAGGTAACGTTCTCCTCCATTACGTATGATCCAAGGGACAGAAGCAAATGTTTCTGTATTGTTGATCGTCGTAGGTTTACCGTACAGACCAAAATTAGCGGGAAATGGCGGCTTAAAGCGCGGCTGACCTTTTTTGCCTTCTATGGATTCCAGAAGTGCAGTCTCTTCTCCACAAATATAGGCACCGTACCCATGATGGTTATAAAGTCGGAAACTAAAACCGGAGCCCAGGATATTATCCCCCAGGAAACCTGCGACATTGGCCTCTTCGACGGCTTCTTCCATGCGCTCGTAAACATCCCATATTTCCCCGTGTACATAGTTATAACCAGTGCGGATACCCATCGCATAGGCTGCAATCAACATACCCTCAATCAGGATATGAGGATTGTAACGCATGATATCACGGTCCTTGAATGTACCCGGTTCGCCCTCATCAGAATTACAGACGAGATATTTCTCACCTGTATACTGTTTGGGCATGAAACTCCACTTCAACCCCGTCGGAAAACCCGCTCCGCCGCGGCCGCGCAATGCAGACTTCTTGACTTCATCAATTACTGCTTCTGGAGAAATTTTCTGTAAAAGAATTTTTTTCAACGCAGCGTATCCATCACGCTTCAGATAACTCTTTAATCGCCAATTATCCCGATCTGCAGTATCCACGCCTGCCATGATGACTTGAGTAGGTTGAGTCATCCCTTTAATTCCTCAAGCAGTTTATCTATCTGGTCGTCAGTCATAAAACTGCACATACGCTTGTTATTGACCAGAAGTACCGGTGCATCCCCGCAGGAACCCATACATTCACCTTCTTTGAGAGCGAATAACCCGTCTGCCGTAGTTTCATTGAAACCAATACCCAGTTTCTGTTTAAGATAATCTGCTGCCTGATTTCCACCTGACAATGCACAGGGCAGATTGGTACAAACCGTAAGCTTGTATTTCCCAGTTGGCTTCAGGTTATACATGTTGTAGAAAGTCGCAACCTCATAGACAGCAATTGCAGGCATCTCGAGATAATCCGCAATAAAATCCATCGTTTCAGTTGCGAGCCAACCTTTTTCATCCTGTGCAATCGCCAGTGCAGACATCACAGCCGATTGTTTCCGGTCGGCAGGATATTTAGCGATTTCCCGATCAATTTTTCTCAGAGCTTCAGTGCTTAACATCGACGAACTCATCTGTCTATCTCACCGAATACAATATCCTGAGTACCAATGATTGCTACAAGATCGGCAATCATATGTCCCCGGGTCATTTCATCCAGTGCTGCTAAATGTGCAAATCCAGGAGCACGAATTTTCAGGCGATAAGGCTTATTAGCACCATCTGAAATAATATAAATACCAAATTCACCCTTAGGATGCTCCACAGCGGCATAAGCTTCACCCCGCGGAACGTGCATACCTTCCGTGAACAATTTGAAGTGGTGGATCATTTCTTCCATGTTCTGCTTCATGGCCAGCCTGGATGGCGGGGCAACCTTATGATTGTCAGTAATCACAGGACCAGGATTCTTTCTCAACCATTCGATACACTGCTTTATTATACGAGTTGATTGGCGCATTTCCTCGATACGCACCAAGTAGCGATCATAACAATCACCATTAACGCCAACGGGAATATCGAAATCTACCTGATCATAAACTTCGTATGGCTGCTTCTTGCGCAAATCCCATTCCACTCCGGATCCACGCAACATTGGACCGGTAAAGCCCAGTGCTTTGGCACGATCAGGTGAAACCACCCCAATATCGACCAAACGCTGCTTCCAGATCCGATTATCTGTCAGTAATGCTTCATAATCATCAATGTAGCCTGGGAATCTGCGAGTAAAATCCTCAATGAAATCAAGCAGAGAACCTTGCCGGTTTTCATTACGTGCACGTGTTGCCTTCTCATTGTGTATTGCAGATGACTGGTACTGTGGCATACTGTCAGGCAGGTCACGATAAACTCCGCCCGGCCGGTAATAGGCAGCATGCAACCGAGCCCCTGACACTGCCTCATAACAATCCATCAGATCTTCCCGCTCACGGAAAGCATATAGAAAAACCGTCATTGCCCCGACATCCAGTGCATGAGCACCCAGCCACAACAAATGATTGAGGATACGTGTTATTTCATCAAACATTACACGAATATATTGTGCCCTGATAGGCACCTCAATCTGTAACAGCTTCTCGATCGCCATCACATACGCATGTTCGTTGACCATCATGGAGACATAATCCAGACGATCCATGTAAGGTACTGACTGTACGTAAGTCTTGTTTTCTGCCAGTTTCTCCGTAGCCCGGTGCAGTAATCCGATATGAGGATCAGCACGCCGGATCACTTCGCCGTCCAGTTCCATCACCAAGCGCAAAACACCATGAGCTGCAGGATGCTGCGGCCCAAAATTCATAGTGTAATTACGAATTTCAGTCATTTCCCAAACATCCTCTCATTTTTAAATCCCATACGCCTCGGCAATCAGTCATAGAGTGCTTCATATTTCATCTCTGCCATATTGTTCTTCACGGATGACATACGGTGTAATTTCACGAGGCTCAATTGTAACAGGCTGGTAAATAACCCGTTTCTGATCAGGGTCATAACGCATTTCCACATGTCCCGACAAAGGAAAATCCTTACGAAAGGGATTTCCAATAAATCCATAATCCGTAAGAATTCTTCTGAGATCAGGGTGATTATTGAAAACAATTCCAAACAGATCAAACGCCTCGCGCTCAAACCAATTAGCTGAAGGCCATACAGGCATTACCGAATCGACCATGGGAAATTCATTGTCTTCCGCGAAAACACGCACACGCAGCCGGTGATTATGTTTGACTGAAAGCAGGTGGTACACGACAGCGAACCGCCTGTCCTCTCGTTTATATCCAGCATGTGTATCCGTCGAATATTCACTGTAATCCACGCCACACAGATCAACTAGCGTATCAAACCCCAGATCCTGATGATTTCTCAGTACTTCGGCAATATCTGGCAGATCTCGGGAATGTACCAGAAGCGTCAGTTCCCCAAGTGCACGGCTGATATCAAGCTGCCGATCACTCAATACCCTCTGTAAATTCGCCGCAAGTTTTTCAAGGCGACTTTCTGTCATTTCACCTCCCCTTAAACTAGCGCGCGATTGTATTGGTACGCCTGATTTTATTCTGTAACTGGATGATTCCGTAAAGCAGTGCCTCTGCAGTAGGCGGACAGCCCGGCACATAAATATCGACAGGTACTATCCGGTCACATCCACGCACGACTGAATAAGAATAATGATAATATCCGCCACCATTTGCACAGGATCCCATGGAGATTACCCAGCGAGGTTCAGCCATCTGGTCATAAACTTTACGTAATGCAGGTGCCATTTTATTACACAGCGTCCCGGCAACAATCATGACATCCGACTGACGGGGACTGGGGCGAAAAACAATACCGAACCGATCCAGATCATAACGTGATGCACCTGTTTGCATCATCTCGACCGCGCAACATGCCAATCCAAAGGTCATAGGCCACATCGAGCCAGTACGCCCCCAATTGATCAAGGAATCAAGGCTGGTCGTAACAAATCCTTTGTCTAATGCACCCTCAATACCCATTATTTAATCCCACTCCAAAGCACCTTTGACCCATTCGTAAATAAAACCTACTATGAGTAATCCAAGAAATACCAGCATCGCAACAAAACCAAACCACCCGATTTCTTTCAAAACAACCGCCCAAGGAAATAAGAACGCAATTTCCAAATCGAATAATATGAATAAAATTGCGATCAGGTAATAGCGCACATCGAACTTCATACGCGCATCTTCAAATGCACCAAAACCGCATTCATAGGGTGACAATTTTTCGGTATCCGGTTTGTTTGGCGCAAGCAACCATCCCGCCAGCATTGCCAACACGCCAATCGCCAGCCCGACCAAAATAAATAACAAAATCGGGAAATAATTCCCGAGCATGGTGTTCAGCATCTTCAATATCCTTACTAAAATCACCAGACTCAGGTCACATAATGACCTGACATTTAAATATGTTTGCTTGGTGCCGACGGCGAGAATCGAACTCGCACAGCTTTCGCCACCGCCCCCTCAAGACGGCGTGTCTACCAATTCCACCACGTCGGCCAGAAATCTCAACCGCCCGCTTTCCAGTGAGCAAAAGTTATTCGGGAATCTCTCCAACTCTGGAAGCAGCATCCCCCTCTCCTTCCTTATCTGGGGTTCCAAGTTTATCTCCTCCTGCAGGAGCAGCTGCTTCACCCGATTTCATATCCAATTTTTGCATGACACTCTCTTCACCAGAATGACTGTCGCTGGAAAAATATGTCAACGTTAAACTAGTGATAAAAAAAACCGTAGTGGCTAATGCAGTCATTCTGCTCAGGAAATTAGCCGACCCACTGGCACCGAATAAACTTCCGGATGCACCACTACCGAAAGCTGCCCCCATATCAGCACCTTTTCCTTGCTGTAACAGGATCAGAATGATAATTATGACTGCAGCAACGATATGCACTGACCAAATAAGTGTTTCCACAATACATTATCCCCAATTAATTCTGTGCTGCCAGGCAAATCGAAATAAATTCTGCGGCAACCAGCGATGCTCCTCCAATCAGCCCGCCATCTATATCAGGCATTGCGAACAGTTCACGTGCATTATCCGCTTTTACACTTCCACCATAAAGTATCTGAATATCCCCGGCAATTTTGCTGTTATGAACAGCTATCCGACTTCTTATAAATTCATGGACATCCTGTGCCTGTTGAGGAGTAGCAGTTTTGCCCGTGCCGATTGCCCATACCGGCTCATAGGCTATGACTGAGTGCCGGAGTGTTTCGATACCCGCCAGATCGATCACGACATCGAGTTGCGTGGCGATCACCTGTTCGGCCTCACCTGATTCACGCTGAGCCAGAGTCTCACCCACGCAGAGTATTGGTGTTATCGAACACTCTTGCGCAGCACGGAATTTTTCAGCCACGACCCGATTCTCTTCACCGAACAGTATTCGTCTCTCCGAATGGCCCACAATCACATACCGACATCCTAAGTCGGTCAGCATATCTGCCGATACTTCGCCGGTATAAGCTCCGTGGTGATATTGACTGACATTCTGCCCTCCCCATGCCACATGAGAACCTTCAAGTACCGACTGTGCCTGTACTATGTAAGGGTAAGGTACGCACACTGCACAGGATACATTCTGCAACGAACGGGTTCCTGAAACAACCGCTTCAAGTAACTCCTGATTCCGAGCCAGGCTGCCATGCATTTTCCAGTTCCCGGCTACAAATCCTGCACGCCCCATCACCCCTCCTGTTTATCCAGCTTCAGACTCGTAAAACCGGGGGATGCTACCCGCGAAACCGGGTTGCGTCAATGCCCGTATCACCTGATCTGATGTATCCACGACTGGAATTACTCTGATTTACTGCGTCCTTAAGCAAAATATAATAAAATACTGTACATAGTATTTTGCATAAATTTGCCCCCCCGTTTAACCAAGGTTGACATGAAAAAACTCGTTCTCCTGCGACACGGAGAAAGTATCTGGAATCAGGAAAATCGCTTTACCGGCTGGACTGATGTCGATTTAACGCACACAGGGTTAAAAGAAGCCAAAGATGCTGGCAAACTGCTTCGCGAAAACGGCTTTTCCTTTGACATTGCTTATACATCCTTACTCAAGCGGGCAATTCGCACACTCTGGATCGCACTGGACGAAATGAATCAGATGTGGACCCCGATCGAACTCAGCTGGCGACTCAACGAACGGCATTACGGAGCGCTCCAAGGTCTGAATAAAGCAGAAACTGCTAGACAATATGGTGATGAGCAGGTACTCGTCTGGAGGCGTAGTTACGATATCCGCCCGCCTTCCATCACAACTGACGATGAACGCTATCCTGGACTTGATCTTCGCTACAGAAACCTATCATCCAACGATATTCCAATTGCGGAAAGTCTCAAGGATACGGTCGCAAGATTTCTGCCCTACTGGAATCAGTCAATCGCTCCGCAAATCAAGGCAGAAAAAAAAGTAATCATTGCTGCACACGGAAATTCGCTGCGCGCCTTGATCAAACATCTCGATAATATCTCGGATCAGGATATCCTGAATTGCAACATACCTACAGGGATTCCCCTGATCTATGAGCTGGATGATGACCTGAAACCGCTCAACAGTTACTATCTGGGAGATGCCGGCCGGATCGGAGAAGCCATTTCGACGGTCGCCAATCAGGGTAAAGCCGGAGCCTGATGTCTGCTGATTTAATTCCGAGCTCAAAATCACCGCAACCTTGCCTTTCCCGGAAAGCAAATGGATTGCTTAAAGCTACCCTTCTGCTTTCAGTCAATATATTTTCACCTTCCTTGCTGTATGCACTCCCCCAAGCCAACCGGGATAATCAAAAACAGTTACAGGAACTACGTACCCGCATTGATACTCTGCAGAAAGATCTGGTCGATAAAAAATCTTCCAGAACCAAAGCTGCTGATGCATTGCGTGAATCTGAACGATCCATAAGCGATCTGTACGCTAAACTTTCCCGGCTCGCACAACAGCAGAAAGAAGCACAAGAAAAGCTGGATCAACTGCAAAACGAATCAGCACTGCTTCAAGACAATATCAGCAACAGGCAGCAACAGCTTGGAAAGCTGATCTATCATCAGCATCTGGCAAAATATGGGAATTACTTGCCATTGTTACTCAAGCAACAAAACCCGGCTCAAGCTACACGTAATTTTTATTATTACAGTTATATTGCACAGGCACGCTCAAAAAATATCGATAACTTACGCAACCAACTGACCGCTTTAGATGCACTGGCTCACAAAAGCCATATTCAGAATGAATCGCTTAAACGGATACATAACGAGCAAATCCATCATAAACGACAGCTTGAACTGGAAAAAAACCGGAAATCAGAAATTCTGGCAACACTCTCTGATGAGGTTACCCGCCAGCAGAAAAAAATTGATGAACTAAAACAAGATGAGCAACGTCTTTCCAATCTCATTGAGAAACTTAACAGACAACTTGCCCGAAAAAAAAGTACTCCGGCCAAAGCAGACGGAAAACCGGTACTACGCAACGATAAATTACCTGATATCACTGGATATAGGGGTTCTTTTGCAGCGCTGAAAGGGAAGTTGAGACTGCCTGTCAAAGGGGAACTGGTCAATCGCTTTGGAAGTCCGCGCGAAAGCGGAAGTATCAAATGGCAAGGACTGTTCATTCGCTCTGCCGGAGGTAACGAGGTCAAAGCGATTGCGGGTGGAGAAGTAATATTTGCTGACCGGTTGAGAGGATTTGGAAATTTAATGATTCTGGATCATGGCAACCACTACATGAGCCTGTATGGTAATAATGCAGCAATCCACAAACGGGTAGGCAGCAAGGTTAAAAGTGGTGATACGATAGCAACCGTTGGTAACAGCGGTGGCAATGCTGAAACAGGTTTATATTTTGAACTCAGATATCAGGGGAAGCCGTTTGACCCGTTGAGCTGGGTAAAACTGGAGTAATCTGGATTAAACCGATCCCTCTAACAACTTAAATTTTAATTGGCATATACAGAATCTTCCGAAAACACAAAGCGCAGAGCAAACATACACCATGCATAATTTTATGAAGAAAATCAGTTTAGTTTTTGCTGGCCTCATTGCTGGAATCATGGTCAGCCTGAACTTCTCCGCCATCGCCGACAAAGAAATCAAAGAGGAATTGCAAACGCTCCCGATTGAGGAGCTGCGTACATTTTCCCAGGTTTTCGGTCGCATCAAAAGCGACTATGTCGAACCTGTAGAAGATAAAAAACTGATTACTGAAGCAATCAACGGGATGCTGGTCGGGCTGGATCCACATTCGGCTTTTCTGGACAGTGAAGAATACAAAGAACTGCAAATCGGTACACAGGGAGAATTTGGCGGACTGGGCATACAGGTAACAATGGAAGATGGCCTGGTCAAAGTTATCTCTCCGATCGAAGACACGCCCGCTTTCCGTGCAGGCGTCAAAACCGGTGACCTGATCATAAAAATTGATGACACAGCCGTAAAAGGTATGACTCTCAACGATGCTATCAAACGGATGCGCGGAAAACCGGATACCTCGATTGCGCTAACCGTCATCCGTGAAGGTGAGGCAGAACCCCTTACTTTCACACTCGTTCGTGCCATTATCAAGATTGACAGTGTCAAGTCCAAGCTTATTGAGCCCGGTTATGCTTATGTCCGCATTACCCAGTTCCAGGAACGTACTGGCGAAAATCTGGCGGAAGCTATTACTAAGCTTTACAGCGGAAGCAAAGTTCCTATGAAAGGTCTGGTACTGGATCTACGAAACGACCCAGGCGGATTGCTGAACAGTGCTGTCGCAGTCTCAGCTGCCTTCCTGCCGAGCAACGCATTGGTTGTATACACTGAAGGACGTACAAACGATGCCAAGATGCAACTTCGTGCCAATCCCGAGTATTATCTTCGCGGATCAGGGCGTGATTTCCTGGCGAGTCTCCCTCAAAGCATCAAAACCATACCGATGGTAACATTGGTCAATGGCGGTTCAGCTTCTGCTTCAGAAATTGTGGCGGGTGCTCTGCAGGACCATAAACGATCCATCGTCATGGGTTCACAAACCTTTGGTAAAGGATCGGTACAAACTATCCTGCCGCTCAGCAATAACACCGCTATCAAACTAACGACAGCACGTTACTTCACGCCCAATGGCCAATCGATACAAGCAAAAGGTATCACGCCGGATATACTGGATGAAGAAACCGACAATGACTCGCGCCTGTTAAGAGAAGCCGATCTCAACCGTCATCTGAGCAATGGCCGAGAAGAAAAAACCGATAAGACGTCAGTATCTGGCAAGAAAGACGCACAATCTTCCAAAAAGTCAAAAAACAAGGCAGATAAGAAACAGAAAAAGCATGAACCTATGGAATTTGGGTCTAGTGACGATCTACTGCTAGCCAAAGCAGTTAACCATCTGAAATCCATGGCTCAGAAATCCAAGCATAAAACAGCCAAATCAACTCAAAGCTGATTTTTTCTGAATAGATGGCGGAAGCAACGTGGATGATCAACAGCTTTTGCGTTACAGCCGCCATCTTTTATTACCGGAAATCGATATTTCCGGTCAGGAAAAGTTAACACAATCCAGTGTTTTCATTTTGGGAGCAGGCGGTTTAGGTTCTCCTGCCGCACTTTACCTCGCTGCCAGTGGAGTTGGAAAACTGATTGTTTGCGACCACGATCAGGTCGATCTGACAAACCTGCAACGTCAAATTCTGCACGAAACCGCTTCAATTGGTAAATTTAAGGCTGACTCCGCCAGAAACACGCTCCAACGTATCAATCCGGAAATAGAAATTATCTCTTTGCCAGAACATGCTACTGCCTCCCTGCTGAACCGAGAGATCGGAAATGTTGACGCCGTCATTGATGCCAGTGACAATTTTTCAACGCGCCATCTCATCAACCAGGCTTGCATCGTCCATTGCAAACCTTTGATATCAGCAGCAGCTGTCAGGTTTACCGGGCAGATAACCGTATTTGATCTGCGCCATCCTGACAGTCCCTGTTACCACTGTCTGTTTCCTGATTCAGGTGACAGTGATGACCCCGCATGCGCAATTATGGGTGTATTTTCTCCACTAACAGGTATTATCGGTTGTATCCAGGCAGCCGAAACCCTCAAAGTATTGCTGGGAATTGGTGAAACACTCCATGGCCGGCTCCTTCTCCTGGACGGACTGACCATGCGCTGGCGCTCACTCAGGCTGGATAAAGATCCGCAGTGCACGATGTGTCACCCTACCTCAGTACAAAGCATATCCGATTTTCGGTAAAACAAATCAGCCAGAGACGTGAAACTGCGCCATCGCCAGACGTGCATACAGTTCACTAGATTCCATCAATTCTGCGTGTGTACCCAATGCTTCCAGGCAGCCACGATGGATAAGAGCAATACGATCAGAAGTAACAACAGTACTCAGGCGATGTGCAATGATGATAGTTGTCCGGCCGGTACTCAATCTGGCAATTGCCTGCTGCACCCAATGCTCACTCTGACTATCCAGTGCACTGGTAGCCTCATCCAATAGTAAAACCGGAGCATCTGCCAGAATGGCTCGGGCAATTGCCAACCGTTGTTTCTGACCACCCGACAACCCTAATCCAGTATCACCCAGGCTGGTCTGGTAACCCTGTGGCAGCGAAATAATGAAATCATGGATAAAAGCAGCCTTGGCTGCCATTTCGACTTCCACATCCGAAGCGCCCGGGCATGCATAACGCAGATTCTGCTCGATACTGCCGTGAAACAGTTCAGGGTTCTGAGATACCAAGGCAAAACTACCCCTGAGATCAGATAAATTCAAATCGCGGAGATCCACATCTTCCAACCTGATACAACCAGACTGCACATCGTAAAAACGAAGCAACAAATCGAATAAAGTGGATTTACCCGCGCCCGAGAGACCGACCAGCGCCAACGTTTCACCCGGATGTACCGTCAATGAAAAATCATCGATCACTTGTATTTCAGGCCGTGATGGATAAGCAAAACATACTCGATGGAATACGATATTACCTGTCACTGCCGGTAACTGACGAGGATCGGCAGGTGAACTAATCTGACTGGGCTCCTCCAGCAGCTCCATGGTACGCTCTGCAGCGCCCGCAGCACGCTGCAATTCCCCCAACACCTCCGATATAGACCCCACCGCCGAGCCAATGATGATGCTGTAAAAAACGAATGCTGCCAGCTCTCCCCCGCTGATTTTACCTTCAATCACATCCATACCACCAACCCAGAGCATCATGCCGATCGCACCGAATACCAGAACAATCACCACCGCAGTCAACCAGGCGCGTTGCACCGTCCGCTGGCGGGCTATATGAAACGCATCTTCCACATATTGATCAAAATGTACTTTATCCACAGCCTGATGGTTATATGCCTGTACCGTCTTGATTTGCCCGAGTATTTCTCCAACATAAGCACCGACAGCCGCCACCCGATCCTGGCTTTGTCGCGACAATACACGCACACGCCGGCCAAACAGCAGAATAGGGACTACAATCAATGGAGTGCTGAGCATAACGATCACTGTCAGCTTGACATTGGTAATAAATAACCAGATGACGCCACCCACTAGCATAATCAGGTTACGTAACGCTACCGAAACGGAAGAACCCACTACGGATTGCAACAAGGTCATATCTGCTGTCAGACGAGACTGGATTTCAAGGCTGCGGTTGGCTTCGAAAAATCCCGGATGTAACTCGATCAAATGTGCGAAAACTTTACGCCGTATATCTGCAATCACTCGCTCGCCCAGCCAGGTTACCCAGTAGTATCGCGTAAATGTACCTATCGCAAGCAATACCACCAGCAACAGAAAAATCAACACATACCGGGCCAGTAGATCAGGGGACTGGGTAGAAAATCCACGATCTACCATTAATCGTATCCCTTGTCCTAGCGATAAGGTAATTCCGGCAGTCAAGAATAACGCTGCCAGACTGAAACTTAACGATAACTTATAAGGCTTGAGGAAAGCAGCCGTTTTCAAAACAGCTTGCCAGCGATTGCTCGTCATGAATAAATCCCGGAGCTGAATCTCAGATCGGGCAGAAAAAAGAAACAGAGACGAAAATTCTGAATTTTGATGATCGACAGTATAATTACAGAGTTTTCGGTTTAATTATAACAGTAGGATAAATGAAACATTCAGAAGTAGAAAAAATCGGCGTGCTATTCGTTTGCATGGGAAACATCTGCCGATCACCCACCGCAAATGCGGTTTTCAACCATCACGTCAAATCCGCCGGACTGGAACACCTCTTTCATATAGATTCCGCTGGAACACACGCCTATCACATCAATGAACCTCCGGATCGACGCTCACAACAGGCCGCGCTCAAACGGGGCTACAACATGCAGGGTTTACGTGCCAGAAGAGTTGTACCGGCAGATTTTTCACGTTTCCAATACATCCTGGCAATGGACCGTCATAACCTGGAAGAATTGCAGCAGAGCTGCCCGTCACAATATACCAACCGCCTGGCAATGTTCCTACAATACAGCAAACAATGGGATACCCACCAGGAAATACCTGATCCATACTACGGCGGCAACCACGGATTTGAAAGAGTGCTGGATCTAGTAGAAAATGCGAGCCAGGGACTACTAAGGCATATTCTTGGAAAAAATATATACTAGATGGGTAATCTGCCTATCAGATTAGATGTCCAGCGTTTAATACAGATAGAACCTAAATCAAACTTCATAGGTTTTATTACTTGATAAAACCTAACCGGAAAACAAGAGTACATCTATATTCTGCCAATGAAAATGGACAAAAAAAGAAATTCACCCATAGAAGTACTGATTCAGTTATTTGTTATATTTTTATGTACATACATTGCATACAAATTTACTCAAACTCACGACATTATTCCTAAATCAGTTATTCGGCTCCCTGATGTTTATGTGAGCGAAAATGATGTATGGCACTTATCAATAATATTTACAACCATCTTCGCCATAATATTAATTCCGTCACAACTTATCCTTGGCCATGGAGTATTTTATAAACCCCAAAGGTTTGCCAGTGAATATTTGGTTTATCTTTGTGCTTATACAACTGCCTCGCTATATGTTTTCTTTGTCACCACCATCAACTATCATCCTCAGCTGATCGCCGCCATCGGCCTGTTCTCGACAGTTGCCTACATTTTGGTTTTTATAGGCTGGTACGCAGTCAAAGAAACAAAAAAAAGCAAGCTTAGCAGTTTGTATCTCCTTCCTTACAGTGTCCTGCGCAAACTTTTTTCGATCAAAGGCATTCTGGTACTAATCTATTTTCTATCTCCATTATTATTAGGAAAAGCTTTTGTTTCGGATAGAGATACCGCAAATCTGATCACTCAGATCAGAATCTGGTTTAACCCGGCTGAAGACTCCGGCTGGGGATTAAAACAAATTTACACCAACATCGATCTCTCCCAGCCCATGCTTGTCAGGCAAGCACCAGGCGATCCCGAAAATTTATATGTTCTGGAAAGAAATGGCCGGATCATCAAGCTGAACTATCCAGAATCGGGTCAAGTTGACTTGGTTCTTGATGCTACAACCTTACTCGGTGAAGTTGAAATTGAGAATGGGGCACTCGGATTCGATTTTCATCCTGAATTTAACCAACCAGACAGTCAAAACACTGGCTTTATTTACCTTTACTACACAGAATACCGTGGAGATACACAGGTAAATAAACTTTCAAGATTTGATATCTCTTTACCAGACATTGATGCCAGATTGCATTCTGAGACGACTATTCTTTCCTTACCCAGAAATCCTGATGGATTTCATAATGGCGGCTCCATAGAATTCGGTCCGGATGGATTGCTCTACATCGGATTGGGCGAAGGCGTACATCCGAAAGGAGCTTCCAGCTACTCGGAAACACTGAGATCAGGGATATTAAGAATCGACCTCGATACCAATAATACTCATTCAAGCTATTCTCCTCATGAACCATTTGCACATGGGATACGACAAAATTATCTTATTCCCAAAGATAACCCATTCGTAGGAAACCCTGAAGTAATGGACGAATATTGGGCAATTGGCCTCAGAAATCCATTTCGCTTCACTTTTGACCCTGAAACCAAAAAAATCTGGGTGGGAGATGTAGGATCAACTGTATGGGAAGAAGTCAATATCATCGAAAAGGGAAAACATTATCAATTTCCTTTTATTGAGGGAAAACATCCAACAGGTAAAGAAAAACCCGAAAAACTACCTGCCCCCGAACAGGCACCTTTTTATACCTATGAGCATACAGCCTATGATCGAGCTGTTATAGGAGGTACTGTTTATCGCGGCAATAAATTCCCGGAGTTATTTGGAAAATATATCTTTGCAGATAATTATTCAGCAAAAATATTCCTGTCAGACACAGACAAAGAAGAAGTTACTGAAGTCAAACTGATTGCACAAGGGTCACAGTTTGCGCAACGTGGTATCAGCTCAGTAGTACAGTTAAAAAATGGAGATATCCTGGTTACGCTGCTTGGTGCCGCCTCACATCCAACAGGTGAAATTTTATCTCTGATTAAATCGGATCAGAAAACGATACAACAAGCAAACCATACCACTGATGATCAAGCAGCTGAATCTGAAACTAGCAGCGAATATGATGAAAATCTTACACGTCAGCTTTTCTCAATAAACTGTTCCAGATGTCACGGCAGAGAAGGCCGTGGTGATGGCCCTGATGCAGAATCACTTGACGTCAAGTTACCAGATTTCACCTCTGAAGAATTTCAGTCAACCAGAACTGATCATGAAATTCGGGACATTATCGAAAAAGGCGGAGCTCCGTTACAAAAAAGCCCGATGATGCCCCCCTGGGGAAGCTTTCTGAAAGAAAATGAGATTGATCATTTAACGATCTACACCCGTAACCTAGGGAAAACCAACAAACATCATACCCACTGAAGTATTCGGGTGGCTTGCAGTCTTTGAGCCACCCTTCTCCTCCTTTACCTAAAAATACTGTAATGCGTAGAACTCTGGTTATAAATGTAGTTGGCCTGACCGAGCCGATGATTGGAGAAAATACACCTAATCTTCATAAGCTTAGAACAGCAGGACAGTTAAGTTATATAGAAACTATCACCCCCGCCGTCACCTGTTCTGTTCAGGCAACCTTTTTAACTGGAGAAATGCCGGATCAACACGGCATTGTAGCGAATGGATGGTTCGACCAGCAATATAATGAAATCTGGTTCTGGCGACAATCAAATAGATTAATTAAAGGAGAAAAAGTCTGGGAAACTGCAAAACAAATAAATGCTGAATTCAGCTGCGCCAATATGTTCTGGTGGTACAACATGGCAACAACTGCTGATTTTACCGTTACACCCAGACCGATGTATCCGGCTGATGGCAGAAAAATTCCAGACTGCCATACCAAACCAGCTGAATTACGTGATGTTCTTACTGAGAAATTTGGTTCCTTTCCCCTGTTTAATTTCTGGGGACCCAATACTTCTATTAATTCAAGCCGATGGATTACTGAAGCCTCAAAGTACGTCTGGCAAACCAATCATCCAACACTGATGTTGGTCTATCTTCCACACCTTGATTACAGCCTCCAACGCTTGGGCCCCCAGCATCCTGAACTAATAAAAGACATAAAGCTCGTAGATAAGCTCTGTGGGGAGCTGATAGATATGGCTTTAAATGATGAAGCCCGAATAATTGTATTATCAGAATACGCCATCACTCCTGTAACCAAGCCTATTCATATTAATCGCTTACTCAGAGAAAATGGTTTTCTACAAACAAGAGATGAGCTAGGGTTAGAACAACTGGATTTATCCAACTCAAGAGCATTTGCTGTAAGTGACCACCAAATCGCTCACATATATGTCCACAACCACGCTGATATACCTGCTGTCAGAAGATTAGTTGAATCCATGAACGGAGTAGAAAGAATATTAAGCAGGGAAGACAGCGAACAATACTCCCTAAACAACCCAAGATCAGGCAATCTTATTGCGTTAGCAAAACCAGATGCATGGTTTACCTACTATTACTGGCTGGATGATAGACGGGCTCCGGATTACGCCAGAACGGTAGATATACATAGAAAACCAGGATTCGATCCTGCGGAACTATTCTTCGATCCGACTATTCGGATATTGCCGTTATCAATAATGTGGAAACTACTCAAGCGAAAACTGGGATTTCGTCAATTGCTAGATGTAATCCCTTTAATGCCCGAATTAGTAAAAGGCTCTCATGGTATTGTACATAACGACAAAAAATACAGCCCTATCGTTATTTCATCTGAAAGAAACCGGTTATTCAACCCGACAATCCACGCTACAGCCATAAAGAAACTTATACTTGATCATATCTTCGCCTGACCAGGCTATCTGCCTTCCTCAATTCTTGGTTGCTGCCCTCTTAGTACCGAATTATTTTCGTACATATTCCTTTGATCCACAGCCAATGTACCACTGGTTTCCATTTCGCCCAATAAATTGCTCAGTCCATAGGCTGTCAACGCATTTTTGCAACAGGATAAATAAATTTGCTCCTGTGAAATACCTATCTTCTGCATCTGTGCAGCCGTTTTGGGAACAGCCAGTGGATCCGAGTAGCCCCAATCGGCCGAAGAATCAACAATTACTCTATCAGCCCCGTACTCTGCCACAACACGAGCCATCCTTTCGCTATCCATTTTTGTTTCCGGATAAATAGTAAAAGCAGCCCAATACCCTCTTTCAAGAACGGCCTTAACTGTCTGTTCAGTATTGTGATCAATAACCACTTTATCAACATTAATGCCAAGCTCCTGGATTATATCCATTGTACGCAAAGTCCCTTTGAGCTTATTTCTATGAGGAGTATGGATCATTACAGGCAAATCAAATTCCTTCGCCAGAGCTAACTGCTCTTGTAAAAATCTTTCTTCCAGCTGCGTCTGCTCATCAAAACCGATTTCACCTACCGCCACAACACCTTCTTTTATCAGAAATTTTGGTAAAATTTCGATCACTTCTTCAGCCAGTCTCTGGTTATTCGATTCCTTGCTATTGAGCCCAATCGCACAAAAATGCCTGATCCCATATTGTGATGCCCGAAAACGCTCCCAACCCAGCAATGAAGAGTAATAGTCAATAAAAGTACCAGTACTGGTCCTCGGTTGCCCCAACCAGAATGCAGGTTCAATTATCACAGCGATACCTGCTTGTGCCATAGCAACATAGTCATCCGTTGTTCTGGATGACATATGAATATGAGGATCTACAAAAAAATTCATCATAAAATTTTCTATTTTGGACTAACTAAATACGTTTTTAATATTCTCGATGTCCGGTATTCTTAGTTAATGTGCTATTTCTGCCTGAATAAAAATTCCTGACACCAGATAACGTCAATTACAGGCTAACACGCATACGTAGAGATAAATAAAACCTCTCCCTACACTTTAGGAGTTATCGAACCCCGCTGGACATCAAAATCCGGAAACTTATTTTCATTAGTATACGCATCAATGTATTTCCATAAATCATCAGATACCGGTCTTTTAGCTCCCATCTGCTCCTTAGCATATTCATAAAGCATTGCAGCCAAAGCTATATTATCTCTTGTAACTGCACTATAAATATCTCGCAATGGATAATTCCAGGAAACAGCCTTAAGAATCATATTGTTCCACTCATCTTCTGAAAAATTATCAGTAGGGAAGGGATTAAACAAAGCAATCGCAGCGAACAACGGACGAATATTGGAGCGAACAGCCTCTCTCGCACAGTTTAGAAAGAATTCAGTTCCCCCATATAGAAGCATTCCTTTCAGGAAAGCTACTTGTTCATTTAATTCAGGCAGTTGATATGCGTGTGACAAAACTTTTTCCGCATTATCTGTCTTGTATATAACAGTCAGATTAAACAATATCCTGACAGCTTCTATTAAAGACCATTTCTCAGGTTGCCATCCTCGATAAATACTATGCGCCCTCTTTATATCATTTTCATTAAGAATCAAGCTTCTATCAACACGTATCTGTTTAGGTACAGATGCAATATTTAAACTCAGTTTCACTGGATCTGAATACTCAAGCATACTCCCGGTGACTTGCTTGATCCAAATGCCTACTGTCTCTCTATTCACCTGACGCAATATACTAGATTCTAAGATTGCATACGCTTCAAGACCCAATGTGGAATTCATGTTGCAGGAATAAACCTTTGTAAAACCAAAGTGAGGGGCATAACGCATACAGCCAGTGAAGCAGCTAATTCAAACCCGTTGGAAGCCAATAATAATCCATCCAATAATGAAATTGCCGCAATCAGAGTTGCTATGGTTACTCCACAGCTGCCCTTTCTAAAATGAAAGACAGCATACACAATCACAGTTAGCAGAAGAAACAGTATCATCAGCCATACACTCTCTCCAACTGATATCTTTGTCATACCGTAAACTATGGGAGCCATCAAAAATAATACAGGCCATAGTTGGGTGCGTTTTTGTGTTTCCTGTTTGGCTAAGAAAGTTATTCCGACGACCCATAAAAAACCTATCAACGCAGCTAGAATCAACTCGCTATTCAGAGTAGAAACATATACCAGACCCGCTGTCAGATAGACGCCTCCTCTGCACGCACCCATCAAGAAGGGACTCAATGGATTTTCCTTATGCTGCCAATCATAAAAAACAATCAGTGCACACAACGATAATACTGAAATAGTGCTGCCTAACCCTCCTAAATTTGCCTCTTCAGTAATCAAGCTAAGGAAAAAACACAGCAAACCAAAAAGCATTAACAATATTCCCCATGCAAACACTGTTGCCCGAGGCACCTGTCCACTTGGTATGGGTCTACAGGGACGTTCTTTTACATCTATCAAATAATCAAAAGCATCATTGAGAAACATTCCGGAAACATACAGCAGAGACATCGATAACAGTAAAAGAAATATCCTGTAATCAAAAATAAAATTATTTGAAAGCCAAGCCCCGACCAGGCAATTTGTCCAAACTGTCGGAAGATTGGAAACGCGTCCCAAACACAAAGCCACCTTGATATTCATACCTAAAGCTGATTTTTTACCCAGGTCAGCTCACGTGTAATCAATTTGACTATATCTTCGTTACGGAACTGCTCAGGCAGAACACCCCAGGTATAAGTCTCCACTTCCAGATGTTGAGTCAAACTACTCTTGGAATGTTCAGCCAGAACAGATCCTAAAAATGCTTGGGAAGTGTGAAATAAAGACATGGAATCTAAAAAGACAGGCACATGAAAATGCACTCTCCATTCACGAGACTTGGGATTGTTCTTGTTAGAATCTGAATAGTAATGAGATACTGCTTCTTCAATATCTTCGTAGCGATTTAAATGCCGATCTACTCTTTCCACAACCTGGTGCAAATAAACACCATCATTAAATTTCAGCAACTGTTGAATTTCCTTCTCATTTACAGAAGGAATACATAATCCACTACTGATCTGTATCTTTGGAATCAGGATCCCTGATGAACGGATTTGCTTAACGATATTCTCAGCATCTTCAAATTCAACTGCGGCATGACATAAATCAAGGCAGATTCCAATATGTTTGCGAATTTTAGAAACTGCACTCGCATCATCTATTTTCAAGCTCTCGCAGATTTTCTTGACACCTGTACCAGCAAATATATTTCGATTAAGAAAATCAACAGCTTCACTGATTGTTTCAAGGAAACAACAAGGTTCAGGTTCCAATGCTAACAAAACTCTTTTCCCTGTTTTGTACTCCAGATTAATTAAATGATCGACCACAAACATCAGATTGCTGACAGCATTCTCGATAGCATCATTCGATAAAATATGCTTTCTAAACCCAACAGCGACAGTCGAAATACTCCCGTAACCCACACTGTCTTCTGGAAGCAACTCAGCAAGTAGATCACTTAACAACAGCGTATAATCCACCCGCAGCTTGCTGCTCCAGTCTGGAAGATACACATTCTCCTTTACCTGCAAACCATGAAAGCTGTCATACGGAAAACCATTCATTGTGAAAACATAGCAGTCGTTCATAGCAAGCCAGGATTTAAATTCTCGTAATCTCCCCGGTCTCACAAGCTCCGCTGCTGCTTGCGCAGATAATCGCAACCCGATCCCGAACCGCTTATTATTCGCTACCGATGCTTTAACTGGCAGAACATACTGATCCAGATTCTGCCGAATTTCACTCCAACTCTCACCAGGGTGAATATTGGTGCAATAAGTCAGCTCTTCTCCGTGAGAAGTTTTTAATTTCACCCTTACCCTATCTCACGTAACAGGAGAATAATTGATTGCTCCATCATATCGCTACAAACATCATTAATCTCCGTACTAGATCCTATAGAGTTAAGTACCGTTATAGTAGATTCACCCCCAAGATGTTCACGAAATTCATCAATTCCATCCAATAAAACCAACGCACCATTCTCATGTCTTTGCTTCATTGCAGGGTGTACAAGCTTAAAACCCAGCTTTGCCATAAGTGATATGATTCTTTCGTAATCAGCTCTTGTTATCCTATGTGTATCAAGCGAATATCGTGTATCAATCGCCATGCCTATAGCTACGGCTTCCCCATGCTTTAACTCATATCCAGACATTGTTTCAAGCTTATGAGCCGCCCAATGACCAAAATCCAGTGGACGGCTTGACCCTGTCTCAAATGGATCTCCTCCTGTTGTTATTTGTAGCAAGTGTAGTTCGGCACACCTTTTAATCATATGCTTCACTGCATCTTCTTTAAAAGAAGTCAGATCCTCAACATTGGATTCGAGCCACTCAAAAAACACACTGTCACGAATAAGTGCCGCTTTGATTGCCTCTGCCATACCAGATCTTTTATCGCGATCAGACAGAGAGTTTAAAAAAAATGTATCGTTAATCACTGCGCTTGGAATAACAAAAGAGCCGATAAAATTCTTTATTCCAAATCGATTTACTCCTGCCTTGACACCAATCCCAGCATCATTCTGAGCTAGAACTGTAGTAGGCACACGCAGCAACCTGATCCCTCTATGTGTAGTTGCAGCCACATACCCCACCGCATCCAGCATAGCTCCTCCGCCAATGGCAAGCACAAAAGTATGTCGATCAACTCTATCGTCGTACAGCTTATGATAGATTCTTTCAAGCACATTAATATCCGTCTTGCAAACCTCCCCCCCGGGCACCAAAAATGGATTCCCCAGAAGTTTCAATTTTGTACCATGAACTTCAAAGTAATGAAGAATCTTATCTATCAAACCCTGGTGACTTTCTACTACCCCCTGATCAACAAAAACACTTACTGTATTTATTTCCTTGATATCAACTTTAGAAATTGTATTAATCAGATCTACATTCTCGAAGTGAAAAATATCTTGAGAAAAATGAACATCGTAAAAAAATTCAAGCTTAATATTATTTTGTATGACTTCATTCATTTGCAGATCTAAGTTTTTATGCCTCTGGAGATTTTAGAAGCTCGTTGGTTAAAACGTTCAGTCGTCGAAGACTGTCATTTTTCGATAAGCATCGAGCTCCTCCATTTTTAATGGATGACAGCAATAGATATATTATGCAGTCATGACCAGCCGCTGTTTTGGTGTAATTCCGCCCAATGCCATGTTTGAGCATTCATGGTTGTAGTATCCAGTCAGTGGCTGCTTGGAGCTATAGTTAATGTGGTGTATGGGAGAATCAAGTGGCTTCCTGTTTTTGATCTGTATTTTGTTTAACGCCGTTAACGAATTCTATGCCTTGAATGACGCTTGCCAATCATTTATACCCCCTCAACCGAAACCATTTTTCTGAGCTGTTTCCATCAGTTTGAACGCCATGGTCGATGTGGTTGTTCTGATGTGCTGCCAGTTTTCTCGCGGGATAATCATAGAAGATCCACATGGAATCCTTATCCTTTGTCAGATATGCCATTGTTTTTGTATATTTCGGGCTGAAACGTTCAATGCAACGTCAAATGCTTGATAAGCTTGTTCTCATGTTTCTGCCTCCCAGATATTTGTGCAGTGCCTCCTTGACTTTGAGTTGCATGGCCTTTGGGCAGCTTTTCCAGCACATTGGCGGTTTCATGCACCCAGCAACTGCTGACTGGTATCCGTCTAATATATTGGCTGCCGCTTTCTAAAATCCCAGCGCACCCTCGCCAACAGCTAATTCTGGTACATCTGTAAGCCTGCGCTGCTTCAAATCCATCAACACTTCCGATCAGAGCCAATAATCACCAGAATACATAGCTGGTCATCCATTCTGATCGTACTGTAGACCCCATCCGCCCAGACATAAATATATCGTTTACTACTCAGATCCCGGCGAATCCAGTTTTGATAATTCTCTTCCCAGGCCTGTTTCAAACGGCTGATCGCCGCAGACGACAATCCTTGTACATCTGCTCCCAACGGGTATTTGAGCGTCTCAGTAAAATCTCCCGTTGAAATATCTCTCAGATATAACCAAGGTAAAAATTCTTCAATACTTCGAGTGTGTTTCAAATAAGAAGAGTATCAAACTGCTGTTGAATCTGATGCCTAAATCGGAACGATCCCGTAACTTTCGGCACTTTGACTGCAAATCTCCAAGTCCAGTCTGAATGGTACGCTCAGGCAGATAGCCATTTCTCACCCCTGCCGCTTTACCCTCTTCAGTTTCTAAACTGCCATAGTGCACCTTCCCGCAGAACTGCCTGTAACCGGCCATTTTGCTCCGGATCGTTCAGTTCTAAAACATTATCATCTGTCATTGTGGTGTTTCCTTTACATTGGTTGATCTGCCCAGATCTCCAACAACAACGGGTTACACCACTTCCTTCTCCCTTGTGACATACACCCACAATAGGATCATAGCTCCGGAGTCTGCAGAATGCTTCCTATTCACATAATTATCAGGGATCGGACAGTTATAACTTATGACTCGCCCCTTCATTCTGCCAAGCCTTAGAAGTTACCCACTTTTTGCTCATTACTACCAGCGCCATAATATTGTAGGGCAAATCATAATAACCCAAACTTAAAAAAGCTCCTCCCACTGCATACCCAACCAAGCTGACCTGCGCCATAGCTCCCAATTGAGCCGCCCATAAAGTATGTGGTTCGCTACGCGCATTTTTCATTAACCATCCAGCATCGCGATAGGTGGTTATCCATAAAAGAAGAAAAAGAAATAGCCCTATGAATCCATGGTTACCTAAAATCTGGAAATATATACTGTGTGCAGCCCGTACAATCGCTTCATATTCTCCATAAAGAATAAAATATTCAGGATGTTGGTAACTCATCCCACTACCAAAAAATTTATGTTTAGCTACCTCCCACGCTACACCCCAAGCGTTGATCCGACCCATGGCAGATCCATCTTCCTGATAATCTGAAATAGTATCCATCCGAGCCCACCATTGCTCTGGAAGCATTGGAACCATTGCGATAGCAACCAGAAGAATAAATATTGCCACCTCTCCTTTTTTCGGACTACGCCACCAAAACACGGCCCCCATAGCTACAATAGCAATCAAAGCTCCTCTGGAATACGACCCAAAAGCAGAAGCAGCACACAATAACATCACCATACTAAGCGCATGACGCCACACTTTTCGCGTAACCTGAAGCTGTAAAAAATATACCAAAGGGATAATCATAATCAAAGCCAAGGCAAACTCATTATTACCCTCAATAAAAGAGTCAGGAGGACCCCATACACGATGATTTCCTAATGTAATAAGTGTAAAAAACCCGCCCTTCGCGCCCAATATTGCCAATGAGCCAATCAGAACCCAGGCAAACGCCATGATATGTTCTTTGGTATATATCAAAGCCAGGGTGACAAATATCATCAAATAGATTTTGGCAGATCGGCTCCAAGTCCAATAATCTTCTGAGACATCACGACTCATAAGCCAAGACAGGGTCATCCATCCCACAAAAAAAGCAAAAATAACAACCGGTAGCCCAATGAATGGAGAACGTCGCTCCTTAGTAAGCACTAATCCAAGTAATGTCACCCCTGCAGCAAAAGCAGCAACCGGTGCAGTGGAAAGTATCCCCCATGTATAACGATGCGGGTTCATGGTGCTCACCCATGTCCAAAGTAACACTCCTATCCATGCACGGCGTAATGCATGTAGGCCTACACCCAGAACAATAACCGCTATAACAATATCGCGTAAAGGCAAGATAATAGGCTAGTTATTCTTTGCTCGTAACTTGAAGCGCGAAAGCAAAAGAGTTATCAAAAACAATATAAAACTGAATATAGAAATAGTTCCAAGAAGAATGGTAACCAGGAGTTTTGGATCTTCAAGCCATCGTGGGCGGTAAATCAAAGAAGGCTCCTCCGTGTACCGTGCCAGAAACCGGCCAATAAATTGTGTTAAAAAATTTTTCTCCCAATTTACGGTAACTGGATAGGAATAATGTATACCATCGGCACCTCTGCGATAAAATGCAACCTTGCTTTCTGGGCCGCGCTGAAGGGTCAACTCATCAAGTCTTGCCTGGAGAATATCACTGTTGTCACGTAAATCTCTCACCCCATAATAATGGCCCGCTGATGAAGGAAAGGAAATATTATAAACAGGATCGACAGCTATTGGCCCCCCCTTAGTCTTAGCTTCTACAACAGTATGCCCAAATGCACATGTATTGCATGGAGCCAGCATTACTAGTGTTGCAGGAATTTCTATCTCATCCAGGATCGCTGCCAATAATCTAGATTTATCTGAACAATCTCCGCCTTCTCGTAAAACTTGAATGGGAGTTGGACCCAGTGATGGCAGAAAAAAATAGTGATTATTTTTAGCAAAACCACCGGTATGGTATATAAGATCATTTAACCGTTCAATATCCTGCTCATTAACGTTATTGTCCTGTACGACTGTTTGGGCAAATGTCAATAATTCTCTATTATCAGAACGCCAATCAAATAGAACGTATATCCCAGCCACACCAGAAAGCAAAGCAAATAACGCTGCTGTCACTCTCATTTTATATAACATTCAAACTCCATTAACTATTGATTTACTGCTCTATCCGGAAAAATTAACTTGGATTCTTACCATTCATTATTGAGCAGAAATTCTCTGAACCTATCCTTTGGCTTGGGATGTTTAAGAGTATAGTCCACTGTCGCTTGCAAATATCCCAGCTTATCACCACGATCATAGCTCTTACCTTTAAACGGCAGGCCGAAACTTTTTGTTTACTAATTAAATTAGCGGTAGCATCAGTAAGCTGTATTTCACCTCCCGAATCAGAACTGGTGCGCTCCAGAAAATGAAAAATTCGCAGTGTCAGCGAATAACGGCTGATAATAGATAAACTGAAAGGTGCTTGATCAGGCTTGGAGGGTTTCAACAATTTCAGAGATATTTACTACAGTGCCGTTATCTGCAGTAATTTCGACAATGCTGTACTTATCAGTTATGACCTGGTCAAGTAAAACCGGACACCCTAGTTAAGCGACTTTTTTCAATATTTC
>OBJA01000333.1_pt1 | contig 43252 bp, 46 predicted proteins | sample 1519751 | NCBI WGS metagenome assembly OBJA01 (sample SAMEA3881238, study PRJEB22517) | soil metagenome | biome: lake sediment; feature: soda lake sediment; material: sediment, water from around vicinity | place: India | collected 2013-12-23 | depth 3 m
CGTGTAGATCCCTTTCGGTAGTCGTTCCATCCTTGTCCTCCGTTCCTCACATTTTTCGAAACGTTGGACTCCACTTTTTTCAACCTACGTCACACAACAGCAGTACCCTATGCCCATGGAGCTATGAATCATAAAACCAGCCCATAGAGATTTAGCCGCGTCTGGTATTGTTCGCGAAGATCCGATGTCGGGCGATGTGCCGGTTACCGCAAACGGCAATATAGTGACATCCCTTGGAGTAATTCAGCTCTAATTTTTAGCCGAACCAGATGATTTACTATTTGTGACAGGTTCTTTCTTCTTCTTGTTTTTGGTAGATTTCTTCGATTCAGGTTCTTTATAATCTTCTTTGAAATGCATTACTTCCTCTGCCAATTCTTTTCCATCAATTTCTGATTTAGCAAGTTTTGGAAGTATCATCTTTTCTTCTTCTTTCACATGGTGCTCAACATATTCACTTAATACAATTACCTTTGCATCGTAATGACTATCATCGGAATTCATCGATTGGAGCTGAGAAATGAGTTCTTTTACGCTTGCATGTTCTACATCAGCCTCATCCATTAAAATCTGATCCTCAATCACATCACGTGTTGCAGGGTAAACGATTGATTCCTCTGCTAAGGCATGTAGTGTTAATTCTTCACATATTTCTTTAACAATCTTTTCTTTTTTGCTCTTGCTGTTCCCTTTCTCCATTAAATCCTTGAACTCATCAAATAAGCTTTTAACTTTCTCATGATCAGCTTTAAGAAGTTTCACAATATCGCCTGTTACTGCTTTGTCAGCACTGCTTTCTCTGTGGTGGGTCATGATTTCTCTCCTGATAAGTGAGTTAGAGTATTTTTATATCAACTGTTTATTCTTTTTTTCAATGACATTCCCTTTTCTATGTGTAGAGGCAGAGATCTGTTTATATGTTAATAAAAACTGCTTTAATAATTAAACAATCATCTATTAAAAGTCAAGTTATTATTATTTGTTTTTATAAATATATCTCTAAATCGTTTATCGCTCTTTAATCTAATAATTAAGGATAAATCCATCATTAAAATTAGATTGAAATATAATTTTTATTATAGAGCAAATATATTTATATTGAATAAACTATGAACTTTTCATAAAATCCTTTTTCAGAAATTTGAGTTCCTAGAATTTCAGGTGCTTTTTATTTAATTGTATAAAGTATAAAAACATTAAGGAGAGGAATAATGGTTACCACTAAGCAAAGACAGGATTTTGATGAGAATGAAGGGCAAGGTTTTGCGAGTATGGATCCTGAAAGACAAAGGGAAATAGCCAGCAAAGGAGGAAGAGCTGCGCATCGGAGTGGCAGAGCGCATTAATTTGATTCAGAAGAAGCGTGAGAAGCCGGACGCCATAGAAAGGAAGATATTCCTTACCTTTAAATTAGGAGAAGAAATAATGAATAAATTATTAATATCCGTTGTTGCTCTGATATTTTCTGCGTTTGTCGTAAATGTACAAGCGGCGGATAAAAAAAATGATCTTACCGATGCGGAAATTGCACATATTGTGGTGACCGCAAACAGTGTGGATATTGAAGCTGGAAACCTGGCCCAGGAAAAAGCCTCTCATATAGATATTCGCAGCTACGCTCAACGCATGATTGCCGACCATACTGCCAGCAGCGAGCAGGCAGCTGATCTTGTGAAAAAATTCGATTTAACTCCGAAGGATAACGCCATTAGTCAGAAGTTAGCGGAGGATGCCAAAGCGAATATGGAAAGACTGAAAGGCCTGAGTGATGAAGAATTTAACAAGGCCTATCTCGAGGGCGAGATCAAACTTCACACAAAAGTGATCGAGATTACTGACAACAAACTGGTGCCCAGCGTCGAAAATGAGGAACTGAAAACATTGCTGATGCAAACCCACCCGACGCTTGTTTCGCATCTTGAGCGCGCAAAGGAACTCAAGTCTGCAATGAAATAACAATCACTGCTGTCAGCGACATCATATTTATTCTACATCTCTAATGTTGATACTTTATCAGAAGGAAGTGAATGTTGCGTCATCATGACGCAACATTCGTTTCTCACTTGCTGGCAGTAATATCTAATACGCAAAGTGAATCCTCATCATGCGCAAGCCCAGAACCATTGTTATTGGCAGCGGCCTGGCAGGTCTGTCCGCCGCACTTGAGTTATCCAGTAACGGATTTGAAGTACTGTTGTTGGAATCCGGACTGCACCGTGTTCTTGGGATTTACACAGCTTTTCCGGAGCTGGTAAAAAAGCCGGATTAAAGATGAAGAACATCGTTGTCTGGGAAGACGAGCTGGAGGTAAAAATCGGAAACGGGACGGGTGATGGTCCCTCGTATATCTATGGGGCGTCTCCTGTTTTTAAACCTGTCAAGACATTTTCCAGTTCCTTCAGGAATCATCTTCTTTCCTGGAAAGAAACGTGGAAGACAATCAGATTTTTTATCTCTGGCATGGTTGCGTTTATAACTCATCCTGAAAAGCTGGATGAATTTTCTGTACAGGATTATGCGCAGCAATTCCATCTTAATGAGGAAACCATCCAAAGATTATTCGTTCCGCTTACGGCAGGTTTGTTTTTTATTCCTCCGGAGAAATATAGCGCCTATGTCTTTTTTGGCAACAATGGAGGGAGCAATAATTACAGGTAATAACGCGGCCCGCGAAATAATCCATACAAAAAAATCAATACAGTTCTGCTTCCACTATCTAAACTGAATGTAAAGAAGAAGACAGATGATGAGAGATCAAAAGAGGAGCGTGTGGAAAACCTCATCTTTCTCAGGCCGGGAAATTCGCACTGCTGCACGAAAGAATATTCCATTCCATATTGGCTTTATCCCTGATGGGAATCGCCGCTGGGCGGTGGAGAAAGGCATGCCAAAAGAGAAAGGATATGCTTTTGGTATTGATCCCGGGATTTCGCTGATTGAAAAATGTATTGAAACGGGCATTGTGGAAGTTTCTATTTATTGCTTTACCCAGGATAATACCAAAAGACCACGTGCGCAGAAGCTGGCGTTTACGGATGCATCCGTCAAATTTGCCTCTGAGATAACACGTCATAAAGTGGCTCTGCTGGTAGTAGGGGATGAGACTTCGGCGCAATTTCCTGAACCCTTGAAAGAATTCAGAATACGCCAGGGCACGGGCATGAAAGTTAACTTACTAGTTAATTATGGCTGGGAGTGGGATCTTGCTGGTCTCCGGGATGGAAGCTTGCGTTCACGTGAAGTTTCACGTCTGGATCTGATAGTACGATGGGGAGGTGGACGCCGGCTGAGCGGGTTTCTGCCAGTGCAATCCGTGTACGCAGATTTTTACGTGCGGGACGAATTGTGGCCTGATTTCGAGCCTCAGCATTTTGAACATGCACTCTCGTGGTTTAAGCGGCAGGACAGGACATTCGGTGGTTAATTTATTTATCAGATCTGTTGCTGCATAAGTTTACATTTCCAAGTCTGAAAATTTTCCTGATATTTTGCCAAAGTCACAAAGCTTTTCCAGAATTTTTACAAAAGCAGCTCCTTCCGATTCAATCGCTGCTGCCAGCAGCTTGCGCGCACCTTCTCGCAAAACTGCCTGTAGCGGATCATTTTGTTTCGGATTGTTCAGTTCTAAAACAGTATCGTCTGTCATTGCAGTGTTTCCTTCTCAGTGGTTGATCTGCCAGATCTTTACCAATGGTTACACCGTTTCCTCCCCCTTTGTCATACACCACATTGATCATAGCCCATCACTCTCTTGGATGACCCCGGGCTGGCTGTAATTGAAATAAATCAGGCTGTCAGAAACGATGATCGGACAATGCTCTTCGCCGATGGGCATATTGATACTGGGAAGTTACGGAACATCCTTCCCGTTTCTGGCCGACTGCCACACACCATCCACATTACGCGCCATCCATATATCGAAATTGTAAGGAGTGCCAGGTGATTCGACACTGCCCGCGCGGGTCGAAACAAAAATGGCTGTTTTACCATCGGCACTGTAAGTAATCTCTATTTCCGAACCCGGTGAGTTGATGGGTGCTCCCATATCTTTCCATGCAGCCGGCGGCTCAGTCACTTCACTATCTTCGGCTCCATGCATGCCCGGCATGGCATAGGCAACACCCTATATTAATGTCCATACCAGTGATAGGGAGCAAAGCCCCCGAGTAAAAAATGTGCTTTTCATCCTGATCTCCCTTTTGGGCTAAATGTGGTTTACTTACCGTTATCCTGGCAAGATAAATGTATTACTTGATTACATCTATCGGTAGAAAATTAATTCACTATTCGTCTGAGGTTATAAAAGAAAGCTGCAACTGCGCCCAGCACGAGCATCGGCCAGTACGGGACAAAAGGCTCGTACCATTTCGTACCGACGGTGACGGGTATCTCCAGATGGAATTCAGACTGATATTCATCCGTACCGGAAAGCTGAAGTACATAGTCTCCTGGTTCATTGATACTAACCTCCTGCGAAATAATCCCCGCCTGATAAATTCTGGCAGGAATCGACAAGAGCGATTCCGCTGTTCTTTCACCGTCTTTTCTGGCCAGGCTGACTGCCACCGGTTGTTCCCGTATGGAAGCCGGATACAGCAGATCGACAGTAATACTAAGCAGACCGGGGCCAGGTACTGTGCCACACAAAATAGGGACAATAGACATAGCACTCATCGGATCGTCCGGTATTACGTAATCGACAGGAATGAAATAAGCAGAATACCCGACCAGCAGCGTATCTGATTCGATCGTGCAGGTACCACCACGAAAGCCCTTAGGATAAGTATCCGACATACTTCCTTGCGAATTCACATGGAACTGCATTCCGATCAGAACGATGCCGGTTAGTATGCAGATAGTAATAAAAAGACGCTGAATATTGATCGATAAGTTTTGCCAGATTGTGATCATATTACCTCCCTGGGATCATTCCAGATGATTAACGGATTAACACTGCAGGTATGCCGGATTGGCTTCCCCTACTTTTTTTGATACTGGACCAGAAAGTACCGCTTTACAGAGCGTTACCTGAAAAATTCTGTGCAGTCATCATCAAACTCCGTGACAAATAAATGATAGGTTCCGGATTATTCGGTGTTCTTTCTATCGACATAAAGTAGACTGAATGTTCTACCTCAGGAAAAGAATATACCTGAAACAATGGGATGACAAGATCAGATAAATGAATATCTGAGAGATTATGAATACGTGACAGGTAGTTTCCATACACTCTCCGCCTCATAAATCTGGCAAAAGGGTATGAGTGAATCTATACTTGTCCCGTGATCTGTGAGCAGGGGCATACATATGATCAGACGGACACTTATCCCGCTGGATGGCTCCAAACTGGCGGAGCGAGCCATTCCCCATCTGCTGCGTTTTGTCGAACCGGATCGGACTGAATTGTTGCTGATGACGGCGATGTCATCCGCTTCCTCTTCCTTGCTTGGGGATACAACCAGATTGTTCATGCCAGGACAAGCGGCTCTGTCGAAAGAATGTAAAGCAGGTAAACAGATGGATATCGTGGCACAGCAGCTTTGCCAGGCCGGTTTCAACGTGGCGAACCGAATCTTGTCTGGAGCACCGGCTGCAAGCATTCTGCATCTGGCGGAAGAAGCGTATGTTGACCTGATTGCCATGTCCACCCATGGCAGAACCGGTGTGGGGCAGGTACTGCTCGGCAGTGTGGCGGATGAAGTGGTACGTAATGCTCGCCCACCGGTATTTCTGGTACCTGCTGCAGTGGTAGTGAAATCTGATCCTCTGCCTCGCACCATTCTTCTGCCACTTGATGGTACTCCTCTGGCAGAGACGGCCATTCCTGTTGCCATCCATTTTTCGCAGAATACGGGAGCAACCCTCTATCTGATCCGTGTCGTTGAACCGGATGATTCAGTGGATGAACTGCAGGATGCACAAATACTTGCCAGTTTGGATTACGCCGGCGAACAGCCTGTAATCCGGCAGGCGATCAGCTATCTGGAACGGATACGGTTGCGGTTGCAATTGGCGGGTGTTTCATCCTGCAGCCGGATTGCAGCAGGAGATCCGGCTGATGTCATCAACCGTATCGTGCATGCAGAAGATGCCGATCTGATCGTGATGAGTACACATGGCCGGTCAGGTGTGGAGCGCATGATTCACGGCAGTGTCGTCAGCCGGATCATCAGTAATACGATCTGTCCACTGTTGCTGATGCGCGGAAAGGTACCCGCTGAGATTTATGAGCGTACTGGTAACGAGGTATCGGCGGCTTCTTTCTGCTGACTGCCTGGGGTGGACAGCTGGATAGCGCTGGCTTTACAGTCGATTGTCTGTAGATTGATTACACAGAGGTGTCCGAGTGTACATCGTGTGGTATAAAACAACAGTATTGGAATATTGGAAACGGCAGAGAAATCATCGAATAATGTATAACTTGAAACTGAAAAAATCATGATCTGGATAATTGGATTTATCGTGCTGATACTGCTGGTCATATCAGCATGGTTCCGTAAAGTGGCGGTAAGCGTGATCATTGTTACCGGAATAGTCGGCAGTCTCGTTTATTTTCTGAATGAACGTGAGGAAGAGCGCGCTCTTTCCCGTATTCCACTTGCGGAACTGGATTTTGAAAATGTGGCACTCAAGCCCAATTACAGCGGATACAAGCTGTCTGGCCGTATCAAAAACAATTCACAGGAATTTACACTCAAGCAGGTCAATCTGCTGATCACCATGCAGGATTGTACCGGTGCACCGGATTCTCAGGATTGTGTGACCATCGGGGAAAGTCACGAGAACATGGATCTCAACATTCCCCCTGGGCAGGCGCGTGACTTTGAGAAATCCCTGTATTTTCCCGGAAGCGGCCCCAAGCTCCTGGGCAAACTGGAGTGGAGTTACTCCGTTTCCGAGATAAAGGGTGAATAAGTATTTTTCCTTAAAACCACTTGCTCGCTGTAATGATCAGCCAGTAATAAAGGAAAAAACGAGGAATCCGGAATATCAGTACAGCAGCCAGAACGGTTGTTCCACGCAGCGCCATCATGCCTGCTGCCCAGCAGGTCACTGAAAACGGGAACGGTGTGATCGACCCGATCGCGATCGCCCAGAATCCGTAACGATGAATGAATTCCCGCTGATTCTCCTCAAGCTCCCCCAGTATACGTTTCACGAACCCGAAATGCCCCAGCTGGCGGCCGATTCCCCAGCCAAGCATGCCTGCAACACAGGAAACCGCACCGAGTATCGACACATACATGAACCAGTGCTCAGACAGCGAGCTTTTGGCAATGACCAGTAGCAGAACATCCGGCGGAAAAGGCGTGATCAGCGTATCTGTTACCAGCAGAATCAGGCACAGGCCGAGAAAACCGATCTGATCGACGATCCAGTTCGTTCCTGACTCCAGCTCCTCTTCAAACAGATAGCCTGTTGCCGCCATGATGAGAACGAATATTGCCAATGTTATGAGGGTTTTAATCAGGTTTTCACTGATCATCGATTCACGTCTCCTGTACTGGAAATAATATTGACTCAATATACAAAAATGTAGGCAGTTCTGGTGTTCTGATTTTTCCCATAATCGGCATAGATTAATGGGTGGAGCTGATCGTGATACGGTCATGATCGTTGCGTCAGTACCTGACTTTCGGATTGCCTGGCCGGATTCAGCGGCAGGTTTGACTAACCTCCCGGCTTTACGTATATTTTTTCGAGTAATGAAGATTCACCCACCGAGCAAGTCAGCAATGCGCCAGCCGGCGACCAGCAAGCCAGCTCTCTTTTTCAGGAGAAAACAGCATTGCGAGTTTGCCTCTGTTATCTGTATTCCTTTACGTTTACTTCTGTCATATCGCGTGCAATTGCTGCTGTTACAGTCTGGCTGCAGAAAATGGCTGCGCGTTCTTTCCCGGTATCGGGCTATTCGGATGTACTGATATGAAAATGATGATACAAATATTCGTCGCTGCACTCATGGCTTTCACAGCCCTGTCGGTACATGCCGAGCGAAAGCCGCATCTCATACTCGCCGGGCCACTGGCAGCGGTCTCATTTCCCCTGATCCACATGGTCGAGTCAGGTGCCCTGGCTGATCTGGCCGAGACAGTCGAATTCGTCTCCTGGCGGGATCCCGATCAATTGCGTGTACTTGCACTCAAGAACAAGGCCGATGTAATTGCCATGCCGACCAACGTCGCAGCAAACCTGTACAACCGCGGTACTGATCTTGAACTGATCAACGTATCGACCTGGGGTATTCTGTGGCTGGTCTCACGCAGTGACAAACTGGAAACACTGGCTGATCTGAAGGGTGAAGAAATTGCCATTCCGTTCCGGGCTGACATGCCTGATCTGCTGTTCGGACTGATCAGCGAAGCTCAGGGGCTGGATCCGCGCCACGACTTCAAACTGCGCTATGTGGCAACGCCGATGGATGCAATGCAGTTACTGATTGCGCGCCGCACCGATCACGCCCTGCTCGCTGAACCGGCTGTATCGATGGCCCTGCGCCGTACACAATCATTTCCGATTAGTGTCATCGCACCTGAACTGCACCGTTCGATTGATCTGCAGGCCGAATGGGGACGTGTACTGAAACGGGCACCGCGTATCCCGCAGGCCGGTATCGTCGCAATGGGCACAATACGTCACAACCCTGACCTGATCGCACGTATCCACAATGCCTACCGCAATTCACTCGCATGGTGCCAGGCAAATGCCCTCGAATGCGGACGGCTCGTCGCTACCTATACCGATATGCTCAGCGCTGAAGCAGTCAGTGACGCAATCGCTGTAAGTCCGCTGGAAGCTGTACCTGCCGCAGCCGCACGCGATGAACTGGAATTTCTTTTCACGACATTGATGCGTCGCAATCCTGCTGTGATCGGGGGACGCATGCCCGACGATGATTTCTATGGGAACGGCTTGCCGTGATTCTGTTGCGCAGCGGGTTGAAATCATTCCTAAGCTACCTGTGGAGCGGCTGGGGGGCAATCGCGAGCCTGATGCTGTTTCTCGCTGTCTGGGAATGGGCCGGTCTGTATTACGGTGAACTGATCCTGCCCAATCCGCGCATTACCTTCCAAACACTGGCCGGACTGATCGCCGATGGCAGTGCATGGCAGGAACTCACGATCACTGCGCGCCGTGCACTGATCGGATTCGGCGCAGCGCTGGCGGCGGGCAGTACATTCGGGCTCATTGCCGGACTATCGATGACCGCTTCGATGATGTCACGACCGATTGTTACCGTACTGATCGGCACGCCACCGATCGCATGGCTGGTACTGGCACTGCTGTGGTTTGGCAACGGTGACGGTACTCCGATATTTACCGTATTCGTCGCATGCATGCCGGTTGTATTCGTCGGCGCGATGCAGGGGGCACGCACACTCGATGGGCAACTCGGGGATGTCGCTACAGCCTACCGTCTGCCGCCATTGATGCGCTTTACCGATATCGTGCTGCCACATGTCGTATCCTATCTGTTTCCCGCCTGGATCACGGCATTGGGCATCTCGTGGAAAGTCGTCGTGATGGCTGAACTGCTTGCATCCAGCGACGGTGTCGGCGCCGCCCTTGCTGTCAGTCGCTCGCACCTCGATACCGCCGCGACGCTGGCATGGATTACTGCTGTAGTAGGGCTGCTGCTCGCTGTCGAATATCTTCTGCTCGAACCGATCAAACGGGAAATCGAACGCTGGAGGGTGGCTGTGTGACGACTGCAGTACACGCGCCGGCACGCCTGGAAGTACGCGGGCTTGGACATAAGTTCGCACTCCAGACCATCCTGGAAGATATTGATCTCGATGTCACCAGTGGCGAAGTCGTTGCACTGGTCGGTCCCTCGGGTTGCGGTAAAACTACGCTGCTGCATCTTTGCGCCGGCCTCATGCCGGTACGTACCGGCCAAATTATCAGCAGTTTTATCAATCCGGCATGCATGTTCCAGCAACCGCGCCTACTGCCATGGAAAAGCACACTCGATAATATTGCACTGGGCCTCAAGGCGGCTGGCATTGGACGTGATGAGCGTACCCGCCGCGCACGGATGCTCGGTCTGCAGACCGGTCTCGCACATGAAGATCTCGGTAAATTTCCCCATCAGTTGTCCGGCGGCATGCAAAGCCGTGTCGCGCTTGCACGGGCACTGGCAATCATGCCTGATCTGCTGTTGCTCGATGAACCGTTCTCCGCACTTGATATCGGTCTCAAGATCGAGTTATACGGGCTGTTGCTGCATCACCTGAAAATCCGCAGCCTGGGCGTACTGATGATCACGCACGACCTCATGGAAGCCATCCGTCTGTCCGACACGATTCTGGTCATGGCGCCATCTCCGGGTCGTATCGTTCACCGCTTCAGAATCGATCTTTCGGCCACGCAACGGGATGATGCCTTCGTCTACAGAATGACAGCTGAACTGCTGCAGGACAGCACGGTACGTACGAGCTTCGGCCTGACTCCGACAGAATCCGGGATACTGGCCAGGCAAGCGTTGTCATGCTGAAATTCATCCATTCTGGCCCGTTTGCCGCACTGTTCGAATGCGGTTTCCGGCCATTTTTCCTGCTGACCGCAGCCACCGCTGTGATTGCTGTCGCGGCATGGGCCGGGTTTCTCACCCTCGGCATGCCGCTGCCTTTGACACCGAATGGCCCTGTCGTTTGGCATGCCCATGAAATGCTGGCCGGCTTTGCAATGGCATCGGTCGCCGGTTTCGTACTTACAGCGATTCCTGAATTCACCTCGACCCGTATGATCGAGCGTCGCCATGTATTCATACTGCTCATTTTATGGATCACGGGGCGTGTCGCGTTTGTTACTCCGATCGCACCGGCCGGTACGATTGTCGCAATGATCGCCGATCTCGGGCTGCTGGGAGTGCTGACTGCCATAATCGCTCCACGCCTGTGGGGTGACGCAAATCACCGCCATATATCCTTTTTATGGATACTGCTTGCGGTGATCGTGGCAACAGGCGGATTCTATTTTGATACGCTGACCGGTACTTACCCGATGCGCTGGCTGCTCGTGATAACAGGGCTGATGATGGCACTCATCGTCATTGCAATGAGCCGTATCTCGATGCGTATCGTCAACACTGCACTGAGCCAGATCGGCGAAACTGGTACCGCTTATCTTGCCCGGCCGCCACGGCGCAACCTGGCGATCTTCTGCATCCTGCTCTACACGCTGGCCGAATTTGTCGCGCTGCAGCACCCGGTATCGGGCTGGATTGCACTGGCAGCGGCGGCGGCTCTGTTCAATCTGACCAATGACTGGCACATCGGCCGCGCCTTGCTGCAACGCTGGGCTTTCATGCTTTACCTGGTCTACTGGTTCATGGCGTTGGGATATGCGGTGATCGGTATGGCGATTCTCATGGAAACCGCCTGGGTCAGTGCCGGTCGCCACCTGCTGCTGGTCGGTGCGCTGGGGTTGGCCGTGTTTGCCGTGATGAACATTGCCGGACGTATTCATGCTGGCGTCGAGCCCGACAAACGGCTATGGGTTCCCATTGCCGTTACGCTGATTGCCGGCGCGAGCGTACTGCGTGCGATGATGAATTTCGGCCAGATCGAAGCCAGTCTCACAATCGTGGCTGCAAGCACATGCTGGATCACAGCCTTCAGCCTGCACCTCATCTTCCACTGGAAGGTATTGACTCGTCCGCGCACCGATGGCCAGCCCGGCTGTGCGGGGATCGCAAGTGATGCCTGACTTACATTATTCATCACAGATCAATCGATACCATCATTAAGACACATGGCTCCGGGCTGTGCTGTGTGCATATTATCGGTCAATAAATAAAGAGGTTGTACCATTCAGTTATCTGGTACAGCTTCTTTATTTATTGGGATATTGACTATGTCCAAGTTTAATAAGTGATTCATAAATTAACGAAACATCCCGTTGACAATTAGATTTATCAATGATATAAAAAATATGCAACATTTAAATAATTATCGTTCTTATTATTATTTATAATTTTTGATAGAGGAAATTATGAAAATATTACAAGTTAGTCCTTTAGTCATATTGGATGCGAAAATTTTTCTGTACAAATCACAATTTCTCTTCTTTTCTTTATTCATGAGTATTGTCTTAATTCTCCCTATTGAATCGGCTAAAGCACAAACGTGCTTCCAGACGATGACTACGGGAAGATGTGAGGCTTGCCCAACCTTTTCGCCTGCTGCCATTGGTTCGGGAAGTGACTGCATGTCGTGTGCCGCAATTTGTGGATCTTGGGGTTTATTACAGGATTCTGCTGTTGGAGAGTTAGAAGCCAAGGGTTATAAGGTAGATAAGGTGGATACAAAGGATGGGCCGGTTGTGGTCATCAATACCAATCCTGTTATTCCTCCAAATACTGAGCCTTTTAGTACTTTGGAAGACATTGCCGAAATTGGAAAGGTGAATCCTCATGCAGCAATTATTTTATTGAGATTCAATCCTGAATATTTCATTGGTGCCACTTTTACAAAAGGCTCGGCAGGTGCTCCAGGTAGAGCAACCTTAGAAACACTTCAACTCAAGATTGATCATGAAAAGGATCTTAATTACATTGAATCAACACTTACTCCATTAGAAAAAGGTGATTACATCGATATGACTTGGGAACATAACAAAGCTGTCAATTTGTGGGTATTCAAAACAATGATAAGGGATAAAGAAGGAGCATCCTATGGTCCTGCGTATCCGGATATTGAAGTATCTGTTTCGCCTGATAAGCCTTATCGAATGACCGGATGGGCCGCACGATGAAAATTCCTGCTGGTTCTACTTTACTTAGGGTTATAGGTCTTCTGCTGATAGTGACTACTGCTAAGGCTGACTCGATTGGTTTGGCAGATAAGGCCCTTGTATTCGCTGCGCAATACTCAAAGAAATCATTTGACCATGAAGTGGATTGGCTGATAAATGTTGTTCATCCGGATATTGCCAAAGCTGCTTCCAAGAAAGAATGGTCAGTACGCAAATATGTTGAACTTAGAAATGAGATATATTTTTCAGAAGCTGCTCAAACTATTAACGAGGAACTTAGTTATCCTCGGATAGCCAAGGCGGGTTCTGATATTGTTGCGTTTGTGCCGTGGCGCAAGGAAAGAGATTTTGGGCTCTATATGGCCAAATCTGATGGACTCTATATGTTGTTTTCAACCGATGAAGGAAAAACTTGGTCCATATATGATAATGATTGCTCGCACTATAATTTTCTCAAAGCACAGTATCCAGCAATAAGTAATCAAGTTGATTTGGTGCAGGTGAGCAAATTTAATTCTGCGAGTGCAGTGATTACCTCTGCCGGCGTTAGAATTTCGAGCACTTCCTTTGGCAAAATAGCGAAATAACATAATTTATTATTGTCACGATCTCTGGAAGGAATCCGTTGTATACGGATTCCTTTTTTATTTTCCAAGATAAGCGCTACAGTATTCGGTAAAGTGTAGAACAATGCACGCTGAATAACACTCGCCATACCTGTCACTCTTTCTCGCTCCTCACGGATCATCATTACTGCATATTTGATTTGTATCAGCGCCATTTTAGCTGGCTTGCGGACTCGGGAAATTCCTCAACCTTGATGATACGCTCCACGTACCTCCCAAAAATTGGAGCCTCCTTAGAATCTGGAACAATTCAGACTGCTCTGATTAAGGGTAGAACGTTTTTTCCCGAAGGGATAACAGGGAAGCCACAGGAGATAAAGAGCTTTAAATCTGGAAAATACAGCCTGCATATCAAGCATTCTGGTTGATTAGCCAATCAAAATAATGCTGACTGGTATCAGAAAGAGTAATCTGGGAAACCCATATGGAATATTTTATGAAATAAGTTGTGGCCGATGGGCAAGAACCGGGCAGAGAGTACTACTTCTCCATGTCCTGATCTGTAAATGAAAATGATTGGAGGTGCATAATGAATCCAAATGATACCAGCGACACTGAAACCCGCGAACCGCCAGCAGATCGTTTTTGTGACCTGGTCATGAAGGGAGGGATCACGAGTGGGGTAGTCTATCCACGCGCGATCAGGCTGCTATCACAGCATTATCGATTCAGAGGGATTGGAGGTACTTCAGCCGGTGCAATCGCAGCGGCAATTACTGCGGCGGCTGAGTATCAGCGTCGTGAAAACAACGGTTCTCGCGAAGGTTTCAAGCTGCTTGGCAATCTTCCTGAGGAATTGGGAAGTGAGGTAAAAAAGGGTAAATACAAGCTTCTCAGTCTGTTTCAACCGCAGCCAGAGACACGCCGGTTATTTGCGGTATTGGTCAGAACGCTGAACAAGAGCAGCACAAAAAGCCGGTGGCTCAGTGTGTTCCAGGGATTACTGATAGCGTATTGGCCTGCGACTGTACTTTCGATAATAGTCGCTTTGGCAGTTGCTCAAAGTGGCGCATGGCTGGCTGCATTATTACTATTGGTTGTTGTATTGCCACTCAGCATAGGTTATTGGGTTTACTCGGACATTACCGGGAAAGTGGTCGCCAATGGATTCGGATTATGCAACGGGATGTCTAGGGAAGGAGAGCTTGAGGCGCTGACACCCTGGCTGCACAGCAAGATTCAAAAGGCAGCCGGGCGAGATGCCAAGGATAAACCGTTGACATTTGGTGACCTGTGGGATGCAAAAGGATTTCCCCCGACGTGGCGATCGATACCGGAAGGAGTAAGAAAACGTTCAATTGATCTGCAGGTATTTTCAACCAATCTTGCTCACGGGCGACCTTACGTTTTCCCCCTGGTTGAACCGGAAACCGGAGAAAGTCGATTCAGAAGTCACGAGTCACTGTATTTTACTGAAGCAGAAATGAAGGAATACTTTCCTCCTGAAGTGGTGCAGTGGATGGTGGGAAAATCTCCTGCAAAATCAAAAGAAGACGGAAAGGATATGCTTGAATTGCCGGAACCAGAGCATTTTCCCGTGGTGCTGGCTACCCGGATGAGTCTTGCTTTCCCATTCCTGATCTCAGCCATTCCCTTGTATGCTGTAGATCGTGATCTCACGGATGAGCAGAAGTTTCGCCGATGCTGGTTTTCAGATGGAGGAATTAGTTCAAATTTTCCTATCCATCTTTTTGATGGCCTGGTTCCAGTTTGGCCTACATTCGGGATTCATTTAGAATCCGCAATAATGAAAAATCGGAAAAAGTTTTATTTGCCGTCCAGGTACGATGAAGGCTATGAGGAATCCTGGAGCCTGTTTGCGGAAAAACCCGAACCTGCTGGCATATTAGGGGGATTTATCAGTGCCATTATCAATACGATGCAGAACTGGAATGATAATACCGTCAGGCTTATGCCCGGTTTCAGAGATCGTGTCGCCCGCGTCAGGCTCGAAGATGGAGAAGGCGGTATGAACCTGAATATGGAGCCCCACATCATCGAGGATCTTGCTGAGCGAGGGGAGGAGGCTGCCAATGAGCTGATCCAGCGTTTTGCCATCCAGCCTTCCGGAGGAGGTGAAGCAGCGGGTTGGGATGAACACCGTTTTGTTCGATTCAATAATCTCCTCAAGATGATGAAAGCGCGAGTGCCAAATCTGGTGGAAGCACTCGGTAATGACTGTAAGTATGCAACCAGAATGGAGGAGTTGCTGGAGAAATTAAGTTGTGCAACAGATAAAAACGGAAGTTTGGTTCCTCCACCTGGTTATGAAAAGCCAATGACTCAGCAAGAAAAGGATGCCTACAAAATTATAGTAGCTGCATTAAATACATTGGCAACGGTGATGAATAACCAAGAATATAATATTCCATTCAAACCGATTCCAAAGCCGGAACCGGAGCTCAGGGTCAGGCCGCCTCTCTAATACCCAATCGCATTCATTTAACAACCACTGGCCAAAGCTGGTGGTTGTTTCCTTCACAACAAACTCAACACTGCAATCCATCTGCAAAATCAGAGGTTCCTTAGTTCCCGACGATATTCGTCTTGTGTACAAAACCACGGGTAGATTCGTTTTTATCAGCCTGATAGAATAATAAGCATTCTCATTATTGTTGGCTGTCATGTTGGATAACAGCATTCATACTGATTTATATCTGGTGTCTGACGCTATCGTGTCCATTAAGGAACCTCTGCAGGAATTCTCCATGAGCCGCATTGCAGGCAAAATCAAGCCCTGTACTGCAATCACCGCGACTGGCTGTGCCGCAGGCTGAGCAATATTATTGATATCCGATCTGACACATGACACTTTCTTGCGCGTTTCTGGTTTCGAGCTGCGTGTCCGATGCCGAGCGTTTTTCGAAACATCTCCACCTCCCGGAACTGCAAAATTAACACTCAGGCGGGTGGCCTGAGATTTTTAAAATCAATGACAGCTATGTTGACAGTTACCGACTACTACAAGGAATTGCTGAATTTCTGCGCCCGTACCCTGAAAGACCGCGATGCTGCGGCTGATCTGGTGCAAGAGGCCTACACGCGCTTCCTGGTAACCCAGCATTCCGGTACCGTCATTGCGGATCCGCGCGCGCTGTTGTTCCGTACCACGCGCAATTTGCTGATTGACCAGCACCGCCGTGCCGAAATCCGCACACACCTGAGCCTGGATACGCTGCTGGAAGAAGAGCAACCCGTGGCCTCCAGGCACCTGCAGCCTGAGGAAATGCTGGCATTCAGCCAATACGCACAGGCCCTCTACGCGGCCATCGAAAGCCTGCCCCGGCGCTGCCGTGAAGCTTTCATCCTTAACCGTTTCGATGGTTTGTCCCATCAGGAAGTGGCTGAGAAAATGGGCATCTCCCGCAACATGGTGGCCCAGCACATCATCCGTGGCGTGCTGGTCTGCAAGATCTGTGACGATCGCTTTCACGGCCGTGCCGCCCCCGTCAGCAAGCCAGCAGAGTAAAATAACCTCTGATCAGGTCTGCCATGAGTTGCAATGCGCTCTTCAGCGAGATATTGAACAGGTTCTTATGCATCTACACTAACAAGAAATCCAAATTTTCCACATGAGCCAACCCGTTCCCAGCCGTCCAGCTGCCAGGCCCGACACGCCGCCAGCATCTTCCTCGCAAGAGGAGGCAGATGCGCGTGACTTTGCCGAGTTCATCGCGGGACAAGATCCGCTCGACGCGATTGCCGCCGGCTGGGTGGTGCGCCGCCAGGACGGGCTCACACCCGAGGAAGAAGCCGAGCTTCAGGCATGGCTGGCCGCTGATCCGGCACACGCCAGGGCGCTGGCTCAAGTGGAAGACGTCTGGGGTCGTATGGATGAATTGCCCGATGAAGGTGTCGTGGCGCTCAAGGCCGGGCTGCCCTCGTATGAAACTGGCACCTCGCTGCCACCTTCGGTCGTGGTGCCTTCCCCGGTGCCAGTGGCACCCGAGCCTCAGCACCATCCGCGACCCTCATTATTTACTAGGCTACTCTCTCCTGGCCGTCGTTCCTGGCTGATCAGCCTGGGCCGCTTCGTGCCCCAGATCACGGCGGCAGCCGTGGCCTTCGGCGTAATGGGCGTTGGCTGGTATGGTTGGAGCACCTGGCAGCACCAACCCACCTTCCAGCAGTCGTTTGCCACAGCTCGCGGTGAGCAGAAGAAAATAAATCTGCCCGATGGCAGTACCCTGTGGCTGGACACTGCCACTCGGGCCGAAGTCGCGCTGTACCGCCAGCGGCGTGAGGTGCATCTGACTGACGGACAAGCGCTCTTCGCCGTACAGTCCAATCCCGACCAGCCCTTCGATGTGCTCGCAGGTGGTACCCGTGTCACCGTGGTTGGTACCCGTTTCTCGGTGCGGCGTACGCGTAGCGGGCTCGGTGCCGAGGGCAGCGTCAGCGTAGTGGTGGAAGAAGGGCGCGTGCGCGTCGCCAGCCGCTCGGTGGCGCACAAAATGGATAGCAGCTCATCTGTCGAACTCAGCACGGGCCAGTCCATCATTGCTGATGCGGCGGGTGCGCTCGGGCCGGTGAATCGCGATGATGCCCCGGCCGTCACCTGGCGCGAAGGGCGCGTCAACTTCAGCGGCACCCCGCTGGCGCAGGCGCTGGCAGAGTTCGAGCGCTATGGTGACACTGGCCTCGTCATCCGAGATCCGTCGGTCGCCGCGCTGAAGGTCAACGGCAGCTTCGATCTGCGGCAGATCGGCGCCTTTGTCCGGGCTCTGCCCCGGGTTCTGCCGGTGCGGCTGAGTACGAGAAACGGGCAAACGGAAATCACTGCCGGCACCGGCGGCTGAGGTCGGCTGCCCATCGCACTGCGATTGGGGCTTTGAGTGGCCCCGGGCGGAGCTGATCACAAAAAATTGAAGGAAGGTCGGGCGGCGACCTCAACATATCGGCATCTCGTGCGTCAGCACATGTAGAAACCTCATTTTTTCTACTGTGGAGATCTCGTTCATGCCGCACCCTTGCTTCCGACTCACCTCGCTCGCCCTGGCTGCCACACTGGCCTTGCCGTCATTGGCGTTCATCGCCTCGCCAGCCCATGCCCAGGCATCCACCGCTACCGCCATGCCTATCTCGCTGCCGGCGCAGTCGCTGGGCACTGCACTGAATGAGTTAGCCCGACAGGCGCGCTTGCAGTTGATGGTGCATCCCGATCTGGTGGCGGATAAGCAGGCACCAGCCGTATCGGGCAGCCTGACGCCACGGCAGGCGCTGGACAGTGTGCTGGCCGGCAGTGGACTGGTAGCGGACATTCAAGGGGCAGAAGTCATCATTCGCAAGATGCCGGATACAGTGGGGTCCGGCTCTGTAACACTTCCCCCAATGACGGTGACAGGTACGGCGATCAATCCTGGAGTTACCGAAGGCACCGGTTCCTACACGACCAGTCAATCCTCCTACGGCAAAGGGCAAACACTCAAGGAATTGCCACAGACCGTTACGGTAATGACTCGTCAACGCATCGATGATCAGCAATTGAAGACGCTGGATGAGGTTCTGGAGCGGACGCCTGGCGTAACGGTTCAGCAAAATAATACCGCGAATTCAGTCTTTTACTCCCGGGGGTTTGCAATCACCAATTTCCAGATCGATGGTAACAGTCCATTACATAGCGGCGAAGGGGGGCATGCAGGCGGCGCTAATACGTCACAACTGGATCTAGCCATGTTCGATCACATCGAAGTTTTGCGCGGTTCGGACGCGCTCTATGGAACATCAGGCGAACCGGGCGGCGTCATCAATCTCGTGCGCAAGAAACCAACGAGTCAGTTTCAGATGAAGGCGCTGGCCCATGCGGGCAGCTGGAATAACTACCGCGGCGAACTCGACGTTGGCGGATCAATTATGGCAGGACGTATTCGGGGGCGCCTCGTCGGTGTCTATGAGGATCGGAAATATTTCTACGATTACGGCAAAAGCGACAAACAGCTGTTGTACGGCATCATCGAAGCGGACATTACTGACAGCACAATGTTCACAGTGGGGGGCGATGTCATGCGCCAGGATTTTGGTGCATACAGCCCTTATGGTCTTCCACGCTATTCAAATGGAGCCGATATCGGTCTGCCGCGCAGTTACTATCTCGGCACGCCCGACGATCGCTGGCTGAGAAAAAATAACAAGCAATTTGTCCGGATTGATCAGACGATCGGAACGGATTGGACCTTGGGTATCGAGGCGTCGCGTGCGGAAAGCAGGAATTTCCGCAACGATATGAACTGGTGGGGTGCGATCGATCCGATCACCTTTACAGGATTGTACGGCAGAGAGAGAGTATTCAATTATGGCGAAACACAACAAACACTTGACGCCGTGCTGAAAGGGTCATTCCATCTGCTTGGTAGAGAGCACAAACTGACTTTAGGTGCGAATATCAACAGACGGCGGTGGCATATGTTTGGGCAGGAAAATATGGATGCTAGCTTCGTAGAGGTTCCCAATTTCATGGAATACAATCCGGCTGACTATATTAATAATGGGCCCTATACCCCTAGTTTCGACCAGCAGAGAAAAATCATACAGAAAGGTATCTATGGATCGTTTGTCGCTCAGGTAACAGACCCCTTGAAGTTAATCTTTGGTGGGCGCCTGAGTTGGTACAAGTACAACGATATCTTTGATTTATTCGACCCGGATACAGGCATTGTTGATTTTACAGATATAATAAAATACAAAGAAAACACGGTTTTTACCCCTTATCTGGGACTGGTTTTTGATATTACAAAGCAGTGGTCGACCTATGCCAGCATTACTGAAACCTACAAATCGCAGGCAAGCAGTCGGAAAGGGCCTCCCCCCGGCACATCGCTCAATCCGATTACCGGGCGCAGCTACGAGGTCGGAGTCAAGGGCAGTCTGTTCAATAAACGACTGAATACCAATCTTGCTTTCTTTTCCATTAAGCGCAATGGGGAGGCGAGACGTGATCCAAGCTACCCGCCGACTTTTGGCGATCTGGGCAGCAACTGCTGTTATTTCGATGACGGTCGCATCACCAGCCGAGGGGTGGATATCGAGGTCAGCGGTGAGATCGTGTCGGGTTGGCAGATTCTGGCCGGCTATACGTTCAACGATAATGAGAACAAAGCAGACAGCGGCCGCTACAGTACGGTCACACCCAAGCATTTGTTCAAGTTATGGTCAAGCTACGAGCTGAGAGGCATATTGAATGGCCTGAAACTGGGCGGTGGCATCACCGCGCAAAGCTCGAACTACCAGCAGGGATTTGCGAATATGTTCAACGAAGCTACCGGGCAATATGACGGCCCCGAGATTCCATTTGAATTTAGTGAGTCAGGCTATGTTGTGGTCGATTTGTTTGCGCAATACCGTCTCAATAAGCACTGGTCTGCGACCCTTAATGTCAATAATATTTTCGACAAGAAATATTACCAATCCGTGACAGATCAAAATCCGGGTGCTGGCAACTGGTATGGCGCACCACGTAATTTTCTGGTGAGTATGCAGTACAGTTACTGAGCCGAGCCGAATGTCCAGGCTCGATACCTTGAGTTGATCATCTTTCAGGAAAACCCTGCATTCGCAGGGTTTTCGGTATTTCTTCCAGTGACCGGGGTCTACCATCGTATTTTGCATAGGTGGGTAGAGTAAAGGACTGGCTTTCGATTGCCATTAGCAATATTCTCCCGGCTTTTTTACAGTCGTTGTATTCCTGACCAGCCAGCATTACAATTATTAGTCAACTAAATCTGGTCAATAATATCTCATGAAAACTTATACGATATACAGCGCCAAAACTCATCTTTCCAGCCTCATCGAACAGGTATGTGCAGGTGAGGAGATTGTTATTGCACGAGGAAAAGTACCGCTGGTCAAGCTCGTACTGTTCAATGCACCTGCAAAAGAGCGAAAATTCGGGACTATGCGCGGCAGGGCTAAAGTTACGGATGCTTTTTTTGAGCCACTGGCGGAAGGTGAATTGCAAGCCTGGGAGTAAAGCGCTTGAGGGCCATATTGGATACCCATACCTTGCTGTGGTGGCTTGATGGTGACGAGCGCTTATCGATTGCTGCACGCGATTGGATCGGCGTAACTGACCATACTGTCCTGGTAAGCGCCGTGTCTGCCTGGGAAATTGCAACCAAAGTGCGTATTGGTAAATTGCCAGGTGCAGTCGAAGTAGTGGCACTATATCACGAGTGCCTCATGGCGCAAGGGTTTATGTCTCTGGATATTTCCGCTGACCATGCGTTACGGGCCGGTAGCCTGCCCGGGCTTCATCGTGATCCGTTCGATCGAATGTTGATAGCCCAGGCGCAGGCAATCAATGTACCGCTGATCAGTAATGAGACCATTTTTGATCACTATGGCATTCAGCGCATTTGGTGAGTCCGGGTAGCACGGTAGGATGCGGTGAGGTACGAACCGCATCGCTGGGGTTATTCTTCAGCCATTGCTGGCAATGATTCAATCGCATTACCCTAATTTCCGGGATAAATTCCATGCGCAACATATCTATGAAAACTGGAAAAGACCGTGCTTCACCGGGTTTCTCGAACGATGCGGTTCGTATCTCACCGCATCTACTGCTGGTCGCGCAGGCGCTGTCGATTCCGGCATGGCTGTACAGGGTAGACGAGACGCTGCTGGCATGCTCCGAGCTGGTCCGCAAGGTCTGGCAGTCAGAATCCCTGAAAGAGATCATCACGATATACACTTGCTTTTCTCGATTCGCGACTTGACCCTATTTTCCGCTTTCACAGGACAAGCTCGCTATGTGAGCCGAGAGGCACGAGCTGCAACACGACGTTATTCGGCTTGCGGTAAATCAACACCAGGTCTGGCTTGACGTGACAATTGCGGTGATCTTTCCAATCGCCGATCAATGCGTGGTCGTGGTGTTTCTCAGCCAGTGGAAGATCATTCGCCAGGGCCGTGATGATGGTGCTGAAATCGCTGGCCAGTGTCTGCCGATGCGGATCTTTGGCTTCGCGTTTATAGTCGCGCTTGAATTGGCTGGTCTGTTCAATCGTCCGCATTCAGGTTCGTCATCAGATCCTCGACGGTAGAGAACGACTTCAAGTCACCACGGCGCGCTTCTTTCAGCGCCTCGATGGTAGTGGCGTTCGGCACCAGCGGCTCGAACGGCAGGGCTTTCTCGCGGGCGACACGAGTCAGCATGATGCGGAAGGCGTCCGATACGGTCAGACCCATCGCTGCCAGCACGGCGGTCGCCTCTTCCTTGATGTGCTCGTCGATCCGGGCACGGACTACAACATTCGTGGACATGGTTTGATCCTCCTCGTTAATGGGCCACATCGTAGCCCAATTTGGAACAGCTCACCGCCTTGTTTCTCACCAATCCCTGCCTGGAGCGGAGTCACCGTAACCCGCCCCGCAAAGAGTCGTCCGCCAGAATCTTACTGAACTTCCATAAATGACATAAAACATTGTTTATAAATGGATTTGTTCAGAGGTTCCTTAACTTAATGGCAGAATGGCAGTGAGGCTACGCCTTCTGCCGTGCTTTACCGCCACGCGCACCGGATCGGCAGGGAATTTCAGATAATTCATCAATCTTTTGCAAGACGGGTTTTACTGCACCCCGATTTTGCTGGAGAATTTTTGTGTTTTATTCACGAGATTCTGTGTCATTTCATTTCTAAATCAAAACTAACTTTGTCGGCTTCGCCTTGCCGTATTATTTATACTGTCTGCGGCTCACCTTCGTGTCATTTTTGATTTTGGGAATGAAATCAGATGTCGAAACTGTTATTCAAGCTGCGAAATGTGCCGGATGATGAGGCGGAAGAAGTACGGGCGCTGCTGAGCGAGCATCAGATCGATTTTTATGAGACCTCTGCCGGTAACTGGGGGATTTCCCTGCCGGCCCTGTGGGTACGCGATGAAGCGCAATATTCGCAGGCAAGGGAACTGCTGGATGTCTACCAGGCGGAGCGCAGTGCGCGTGTTCGTGAGGAATATGCCCGACTCAAGCAGCAGGGGAAACACAAAACGGTGCTCGACAGTTTTCGTGAAAATCCCTTAGCTTTCATTGCCTACCTGTTTATCGTGTATGCCTTGCTATATCTTCCTTACAAGATCATTACCGGTCTGAGCAGCTAGTAAAGCTCATTTTTCTGGCTGCGGTAGATTACTTTTCTGCTCCGATTTTTCTTAATTCGATAGAAATGTGAATAAATTGAACGGTTATTTCAGACTGGTTGCTGCATTTGCGTTGGGTGTGGCAACGGTTTCCGGTTTTGCGCCTTTTTATCTTTATCCGATTCCGGTGGTCACGCTGGCGCTGCTTGCTCTGCTCTGGCGCAAGAGCAGGACACCTGGCCAGGCTGCGCTGACCGGATTTACCTTCGGTATGGGCCTGTTTGGTGCGGGAGTCACCTGGCTTTACGTCAGTCTGCATGATTTTGGCCATATGGAGCCCGCGCTGGCGGTACTGGCGCTGATAATGCTGTGCGCTTATCTTGCATTGTTTCCTGCGTTGACCGGGTGGATTACCGCTTTCCGGCATTTTCGTGCATCCTGGACGTGGCCGGGGATGGTAGCGGCACTCTGGGCGCTGACGGAATGGTTGCGCGGTACCTTGTTTACCGGCTTTCCGTGGCTGACAGTCGGTTATTCGCAGGCACCGGCCAGTCCTTTGGCGGGGTTTGCCCCGGTGATCGGGGTGTATGGCTTGTCGTTGCTGCTGATGCTGAGTGCAGCCTGGCTCGCCTGCTGGCTGGAGAACAGACAGAATCGCCGTTTCTGGCTATGGCTGGGAAGTGTCTGGTTCATTGGTTTTGGTTTGCAGCAGATTCACTGGACGCAGCCGGAAGGAGAACCGGTGACGGTCAGCCTGCTGCAGGGAAATATTCCGCAGAATATGAAATGGCAGCCGGAACATCTTGCAGCCACCATGCAGATTTATGCTGAACTGGTGCAGGAAAGCCCGAGCAGATTGATCGTTACCCCGGAAATTTCATTTCCCCTGTTTTACGAACAGGCGCCACAGGACTATCTGGCTTTACTGGCTGAACATGCCCGCTCCCGCCAGGGTGATTTGCTGATCGGCATGGCGGAACGTTCCTCATCCGATAATGGCTATTACAACACCATGTTCAGTTTTGGTATCTCGCCGGAGCAAAGTTATCGCAAATATCATCTGGTTCCGTTCGGGGAATATATCCCGCTGAAGCCGGTATTTGGCTGGATCATCGACGTGCTGCACATTCCGCTATCAGATTTTTCGCGTGGCGGACTGGACCAGCAGCCGCTGAATCTGGCCGGGCAGCGGGTGGCCGTCAATATCTGCTATGAAGATGTGTTTGGTGAGGAAATCATCATGCAGCTGCCGCAGGCCAGCCTGCTGGTCAATGTCAGTAATGATGCCTGGTTCGGCCGCTCGATCGGCCCGCGGCAGCATCTGCAGATTTCGCAGATGCGTGCGCTGGAAACGGGTCGTTACATGCTGCGGGCGACCAATACCGGCGTGACTGCCATTATCGATGAGCGAGGCAGAGTGCTGGAGCAGCTGGATATGTTTACCACTGCTGGTTTGCACAGCACTGCACAGGGTTTTGGCGGTGCTACCCCCTATGTTCGATTCGGAAACAGTCTCGTATTCGCGTTGATTGGCCTGCTGTTGCTGGCTGGCAGCCAGGCGGCATTTTCCGGGAGACGCAAAACTCTGTAGAATGAGCGCGGTTCATCATCAGACCGCTATCAACCCATCGCTAAACCGCCGTAACATGTCTACTCCCACTTTTCAGGAAATCATTCTTACCCTTCAGCAATACTGGGGGCAGCAGGGTTGTGCGTTGCTGCAACCTTACGATATGGAAGTTGGCGCCGGTACCAGCCATACCGCAACCTTTCTGCGTGCACTCGGGCCGGAACCATGGCGTGCCGCCTACGTGCAACCTTCCCGCCGTCCCAAGGATGGCCGCTATGGCGATAATCCCAACCGCCTGCAGCATTACTACCAGTTTCAGGTTGTACTGAAACCCACACCGCACGATATTCTGGATCTGTATTTCCGTTCGTTGCAGATACTGGGGCTGGATTTGCAGCAGAATGATGTGCGCCTGGTCGAGGATGATTGGGAAAATCCCACGCTCGGTGCCTGGGGTCTGGGCTGGGAAGTCTGGCTGAATGGTATGGAAGTGACCCAGTTCACCTATTTTCAGCAGGTGGGTGGGATCAACTGCCGGCCGATCACGGGGGAAATCACCTACGGGCTGGAACGTCTCGCCATGTATCTGCAGGGCGTGGAAAACGTGTTCGATCTGACCTGGACGGATGGCCTGACCTATGGCGATGTCTATCATCAGAATGAAGTGGAACAGTCCACCTACAATTTCGAATACAGCGATACCGGGTTTCTGCTGCTTTCTTTCGACAAACTGGAAGCACAGGCCAACCAGCTGATCGATGCTCAACTGGCGTTACCTGCCTATGAGCAGGTACTGAAGGCTGCGCATACCTTCAATCTGCTGGATGCGCGTGGTGCGATTTCAGTCACCGAACGTGCAGCCTACATTGGTCGTATCCGCAATCTGTCGCGTCGCGTGGCACAAGCTTATTACGACAGCCGCCTGCGTCTGCAGCCACCGTTTCCACTGGCACCACGTGAGTGGGTCGCGCAGATTCTGAATCAGGCGGAGTCGGCATGATGATCGAAAATTTACTGATCGAACTGCTGACCGAAGAACTCCCGCCCAAATCGCTTGATAAGCTGGGTAATACTTTTGCTGCCGCCATTGCCGCCAGCCTGAAAAGCCAGAATCTGACTACACCGGATATGGCCCTGACCGCCTTTGCTTCCCCCCGCCGGCTGGCGGTGCATCTGACCGCCATTCCTGCTCAGGCGCCGGATCAGGTCGTAGCGCTCAAACTGATGCCGGTTGCCGTCGGGCTGGATGCACAAGGGCAGCCAACCCCGGCGTTACATAAAAAGCTGGCTACACTGGGTATGGAAAATGTCGATGCCTCTGCGCTCAAACGAGTGCAGGAAGGCAAGGCAGAAATGCTGTTCCTGGAACAGAACGTCACCGGGATTCTGCTGGCAGCGGGTTTGCAGAAAGCGATGGAGGATACCATTCGACAACTGCCCGTCTCCAAGGTCATGACTTATCAGCTCGATGACGGTTGGGAGAACGTGCATTTCGTGCGGCCGGTACACGGACTGATTGCATTGCACGGGCAGAAAATCGTACCCGTCAGTGCGTTTGGATTTACTGCCGGGAATACTACCCGCGGGCATCGTTTTGAAGCAAAACAAGCCGAGCTGATCATCGATCATGCAGATCGCTATGCTTCCCTGCTGGAAACGGAAGGGGCTGTGATTCCGGGGTTTGACCAGCGTCGCAGCCGGATCCGGGAAGGACTGGAGACTGCCGCGAGTGCAGTGCAATTGCACTGTATCGATGATGAGGCATTGCTCGATGAGGTAACTGCACTGGTGGAGTATCCCAATATCCTGATGGGAACATTTCCGGCAGATTTTCTGGAAGTGCCGCAGGAATGCCTGATCTCGACCATGAAAATCAACCAGAAATACTTTCCTCTGCTGGATACCGATGGAAAACTGACCAACCGATTTCTGATCGTTGCCAATATCACGCCGGCTGATCCGGGGCAAATCATCGCGGGTAACGAGCGGGTGATCCGCTCACGACTGGCGGATGCAAAATTCTTTTTCGATCATGATCGCAAGCGGACGCTGGCTTCACGCCTGCCCGATCTGGACAAGGTGATCTACCATCACCAACTGGGTTCACAAGGGGAACGGACCCGCTATGTGCAGACATTGGCACGAATCATCGGGCGGCTGCTGGGTGACGATAACCTGGCTGGTCAGGCGGATCAGGCTGCAATGTTGGCCAAGGCCGATCTGCTGACCGATATGGTCGGAGAATTTCCTGAACTGCAGGGCATCATGGGACGTTATTACGCCCGATTCGAAGGAATAGATGAAACGATCGCATTTGCCATCGAGGATCACTACAAACCCCGCTTTGCCGGGGATGTGCTACCGCGCAGCATGGCGGGAATCTGCGTGGCACTGGCCGATAAACTGGAAACTCTGATCAGCCTGTTCAGTATTGGTCAGCTTCCGACGGGTGACAAGGATCCTTATGCACTGCGGCGGCATGCGCTGGGTGTCATCCGTATCCTCATCGAAAAAGATCTGCCGGTCGGGCTGGATGTACTGATTTCGCGCGCAGCCGATGTATTGCAGGATGGAACGATCGGAAAACAGGATTCGGAGTCTAGCCATGAGAGCCCGATAACGTCGCAACTGGCAGGGCAGTTGCAGGATTTCTTTTACGATCGTCTTGCCGCCAGCCTGCGTGATCAGGGTTACACAGTTCAGGAAGTGGACGCCGTTTTGAACCTGCAGCCTGCGCTGTTGTGTGAAATTCCCCGGCGACTGGCGGCGGTACGTGCGTTTGCCGCCTTGCCCGAGGCAGCTAGTTTAGCAGCAGCTAATAAACGGGTAGGTAATATCCTCAAAAAATTGGAATTTGATGCGACTGTCGCTATCGATGAAGCCTGTTTGCAGGCTCCGGCTGAAATCACCCTGTATCGCGCCTTGTCCGAAATTGAATCCGATGCCAGGCAAGCTTTCCAGAACGGTGATTATGTGACTGCCCTGCAAATGCTTGCTGCCTTGAAAACACCAGTCGATGCCTTTTTCGATCAGGTGATGGTGAACGATGAGAATGAGGTACTGCGGCGCAATCGCCTAGCTCTGCTGATGGCATTGCAGGCGACGATGAACCGCGTCGCGGATATTTCCAGGCTGGCTGCCTGAGCACTTCGCAAATGAAACTGATCATTCTCGACCAGAACGGCGTTATCAATTATGGCAGTGAGACCTACATCAGAGCGCCCGGTGAGTGGAAGCCCATTCCGGGCAGTCTGCAGGCGATTGCACGGTTGACTCATGCCGGTTATCGAGTGGTTACTGCTACCAATCAGTCCGGTATCGGGCGCGGTTTGCTCGACATGACGACTTTCAATTTGATCAATGACAGGATGCTTCGTACCGTGCAGCAGGAAGGAGGGCGGATCGATTCTCTGTTTTTCTGCCCGCACACGCAACATGACAAATGCAATTGTCGCAAACCGGGTATCGGTATGTTCAAGGAGATTCGGCAACGCTACGGCATTGAACTCAGCTATGTCCCTGCTGTGGGCGATTCTTTGCGCGATCTGCAGGCAGCTGCCAAAGCAGGTGCCATCCCTATACTGGTACTCACTGGCAAAGGCCAGGCTACACTGGCGGAGGGTAACCTGCCTGCCGGTACGCAAATCTACCCGGATTTGTCAGCAGTAGCAGACAGCCTTGAAGTAGAGGCAGTGTAATGGCCGGCTTGCGTTCTCTGATCTATATGCTGCTGCAGGCAATCATTACACCGCCGTACGCACTGTTTACATTGATGTGTTTCCCGCTGCCTCCCCATCGCCGCTATCAGGTCACCTATGGCTGGACCCAGTTGATGCTGTTCATGCTGCGCACCATTTGCGGCCTGCGTTATGAAGTGCTGGGACGGGAAAATATTCCGGATCAGCCGTCGATCATTCTTTCCAAGCACCAGTCCGCCTGGGAAACACTGGCCTTGCAACAGATTTTTCCACCGCAGGTATGGGTACTGAAGAAAGAATTACTGCGTATTCCATTCTTCGGATGGGGACTCGCCATGACCAGCCCGATTGCGATCGATCGCAGTGCCGGCAAAGCAGCACTGGAGCAGATCGTGGAGCAGGGGAGAGAACGGTTGCAACAGAATTTCTGGATCGTCATTTTTCCTGAAGGTACGCGCATCCCTCCCGGCAAGAAAGGCAAATACCGTATCGGTGGTGCCTGGCTGGCCGTGCATACTGGTGCACTGGTCGTGCCGGTAGCACACAATGCCGGGGAATTCTGGGGTAGAAACTCTTTCATCAAATATCCCGGCACTATTACACTGAGTATCGGCCGGCCGATTCATCCGGATGGAATCGAAGCAGGTGAACTGATGGCCCAGGCGGAAGTATGGATAGAAGCTGAAACTGCACGCATCAGCCGCCTGGCACACCGGCCGATCGAATGACCGTGACATTGACAATCACCCGAGCTGTTTTGGCGGCTCTCTGAGTCACCATTTTTTTTCTTGTACGAACTGAAATAATCTGTTTTCTGCAACAGGTAGAGCGTATTATTTGATTGGCATAGCCGGATCAGATGCAATCAAACCGATCTGACAGAAAACGGGGCAATTCAGTGAAGGAGAAAAGACATGGTCACAGAAAAACGGAGTTCCCGTTCCAGCAGCAGCAAAACAACTGGCAGTAAATCATCCGGCAGCAAGTCGGCCGGTACCAGAAAGACCAGGCAGCCCGGCGTCGAACACATCAGTCCCTTCGTTGAATTTTCCCGTTCTGCAGCCAGTGCTGAATCAGCTGAATTTCCATCGATCTTGAACAAGGAAGGCAGTTCACCGGAAATTGGCACTATCGTGTATATCCATGGGATTGGTAATAAACCCGTGGCATCGGTCCTGAAATGCCAGTGGGATACGGCGCTGTTTGGCGCGCCGATGGGAGATCGTACCCGCATGGCGTATTGGGTGGACCGTAGTCGTTACCCTAAACCTGAAAAAGCCAGTTGCGCCGACAAGGATACGCTGCCGGAGGATGCAGGTGGAATAGGGGTACAAGCCCTGCAGGAAAATGAGCTGGAGCCGGAAATCAAGCTGAATGCTGCCGAACGCAAAATCATGGCTGCGCTGGAAGATCGTCTGCGTGCAGGAGAAAAGCGACCTGGCGGTGTCAATGTCAAGGCGCTGCCGCTGCCAGAGAGTGTGCGATTGTGGGCTACCCGCCGCATTACCAAACTGTTCCTCAAGGATGTGCAGGGGTTCTTTTTTGATGAACATAAGCGCAACCTGATGGAACAGTCGCTGCGTGATCGTCTGGATGTGGGCGGTGGTCCCTTCATCGTGGTTGCTCACAGCCAGGGTTCAATGATTGCTTATCAAGTGCTGCGCCGGTTGGAGAAGGTTGACTGTGATGTACGCCTGTTCATCACTATCGGCTCACCTCTCGGCATTCAGGAAGCGCAGGATGTGCTTGGCAAGATCGGTTCCGGCAAGTCCCTTGCTGTACCGGAATGTGTCGATCGCTGGCTGAATGTAGCGGAAAGCCTCGATCCCGTCGCGCTCGATTCACACCTCAGTAATGATTACCAGCCTAACAGTCGCGGTGTGAAGATCGAGGATCACGCCGGTTTGATGATAAACCCAGAGTGGGCATCCAATCCTCATTCGGGTACGGGTTATCTTTCGCTCGACATCGTACGCCAGGCGGTACGTGAGACAGCAGGCCCCACCTTCAGCAACCCGGTTGGTCGCAATATCCTGATGAAAGATCTGGTTGATAATATCGAGGATGGCCACCGTGAGCAGAGGCACCCGACGCTGATTCAACTGGTTTCGGATAGCGATAATGCCACCTCACTGGACGAGGTGCGTGATCACCTCCATAAACTGATAGAGAATGTCCTGATTTTCAACAATGCCGAATCTAGAGAAGGACGCATCCAGCGCATGCGCCGTTTTATCTCGGCGGATCTTACCCGGAGTGAAATCGAGGAATTACGTTCGCACTGCAGCACATTGAAGATTGATCGTGTATGGCGTAATGCAGTCAAGCGTACGCTGCTGCACCAATCGACACACACGATCCAGGTGCGCCCGGCCAATCTGGGTTATAGCGCCTGTGGCCAGAATATCGCCTGGGCTGTGCTCGATACCGGAATCGCTGCTGATCACCCGCATTTCAAAAAGCACAACAATGTAGCCGCACAATGGGATTGCACCGGCAGCGATAGCCCCAGGGAATTGAAACCGGGCGACAGCGGTTTTGGTACGCTGGATGGCAATGGCCACGGTACCCACGTTGCTGCCATCATTGCAGGGACGCTAGCCTTACCGCATGACGAAAAAGATAAATCTGAAATCCTGTTGCAGGGAATGGCACCCGAGGCGAGACTTTATGGTTTCAAGGTGCTCAAAGACAATGGCAACGGGGAAGATGCTTTCATCATCAAAGCTCTTGATACTATTGCAGAACTGAATGAACGTGCCGGTAAACTGATCATCCATGGTGTGAATCTCAGCCTGGGTGGCAATTTTGATCCCAGTGTCTTTGGTTGTGGCCATACCCCACTGTGCCAGGAACTGCGGCGCTTGTGGTGCCAGGGGGTATTGGTATGCCTCGCGACCGGCAATGAAGGGTACGCGCTGCTCGATTCTGCTACTGGTGTGATACCAGCCAATATGGATCTTTCCATTGGGGATCCGGCCAATCTGGAGGAAGCCATTTCTGTCGGCTCGGTACATAAAACCAACCCGCATACCTATGGCATTTCCTATTTCTCCTCACGCGGGCCGACTGCCGATGGACGCATGAAACCGGATCTGGTCGCCCCGGGTGAAAATATTCTCTCGGCACGTCATCAGTGGCCAAAAGGTAAACTCACCATGCGTAATGCATATGTCGAGATGAGTGGTACCAGTATGGCTACCCCTCATGTTTCAGGATTGCTGGCAGCCTTTCTTTCTGCCAGACGGGAATTCATCGGTTATCCGGATCGCGTCAAGACACTGTTGTTGCAGCACTGTACCGACCTGGCCCGTGATCCCTATATTCAGGGTAAAGGAATGCCCAATCTGGTAAGAATGATCATGAACACCTGAGAAAAAGCCGGCTGGATTGCCCTCAGGTTGTCAGATTATTAAAAAACAGAGCTATAACTAAAATTTTTGGTCCGATTATGACTCTCATCTATAAGGCAGTCAAAATAGTAATCGTATTTATCAAAAGTGCTTCCACCAGAAGAGTAGGCCACTACTCTTTCATTCTTGAGTAAGTAGTTCTAAATGGAGGGCATCATGAGACGCATATACTTTTTGGTTCCAGAGATAGTTACTACCAGGAAAATTGTTGATGATTTGCTTCTGGCAAAAATTGAAGAGAGGCATATTCATGTGATCGCGAAACGCGGTACACCACTGGAGGATTTACCGGAAGCTAATCTGTTACAAAAATCTGATTTTGTTCCTGCCGTTCAGCAAGGAATTGCACTGGGTGGTGCAACAGGGCTGCTTGCCGGGCTGGTGGCTGTTGCGTTGCCACCCGCATCCGCGGTCATTGCCGGTGGTATTTTACTGGCGACCACACTGGCGGGTGCCGGGGTGGGATCGTGGGTGAGCGGCATGATCGGCGTAAGTCTTGGCAATCGGCGTATTAAAGAATTTGAGGAGGAAATCGAGGCGGGAAAACTGCTGGTACTGGCGGATATTCCTAGTGATCGGGTCGATGAAATTGAAGATCGCATAAGGCAACATTTACCTCAAATCGAAGTGATGCGAACAGAACCCAAGATTCCGGCATTTCCTTAAAGTAATATTCCGGGCTCTACTGAGCCCGGAATATTTAAGCAAAAACGCTAAAACATCGTACTAATGGAAAATGCAACAGTTCTTGGTACACCTAAGTACGTAGCATTTTGCCAGTAATCTTTACCAGTCAGGTTGATAACATTCAGACGTACGGTCAATGCTTTATTGAGTACACGGGTGGTATATCGCGCGCCGATATCGTACAAGGTATAGCTTGGGATCTTGTCAGTATTAGCCGCATTGGCATATCTCTCACCGGTGTAGTAAATACCACCGGTCAGGCTCAGCCCTGGAATCCACGGTAGCGCATATTCTGCATAAATCTTTCCCATGCGAGAGGCAGCATTAGTTGGTTTTTTGCCTTCTAGAGCGGGAGATTCAGCTTTTTCTACACCGATATCCATCAGGGTACCACCCCCCATAATAGTTAAGTTATCTGTTATTTTTCCGGTCAAAACCAATTCTACCCCGTTATGTACCTGAAGACCATCTTGAACATAAGTAGGCAATGGTGTCGCAAGATTTGAATACTCGTTGGCTTTCTCGATTCGGAACAGTGCACTACTTAGCAACAAGTTGGGATTAATATCATACTTCAGACCCACCTCATACTGCTTACTGACTAAAGGAGGAAGTACTTCTCCACGATTGGCGTAGGTATTACCTACTATTGAGCCAGTTTGAAGAGCTTCTATATAGGAAACATAGGCAGTTACGTCTTCAATCGGTTTATATAGCAATGAAACAGTGGGGGTTAGGGCAGATTTCTCATAATCGCTGTCGCCAAAGATTCCGAATGCTTTTTCTACCGTGGTAGCATAGTTAAGTCCGATCATTGCAGACCATTGATTATTGAAAGTAATACTATCACCTATCAAAATATTGTTATACCGGTTAGCCCAAACGGGTAATAACGGCTCGTTTCCGATAGCTCCCCAATCTGGCTCAGGTATATTTTTTAATTCATTCAACCGGAGCCTGCTTGTTCCATTTTGACGAATGCAGCAGTCACTACTCACAAGATAATCCCAAACAGTAGAAGAATAACCCACAGTCAGCTTATGGTCGATCGTGAAAGTCGAAAATTGAGTATCCAGGTAGATGTATCCTCCGTAATTTTCATGCTTCTCATTTGCTGTGTTCCCAAGCATTTGGGTAAAAGTTCTATCCACCTGTTCATTCAAGCTTATTTGATTGACTCTCATATGGGTGTTTTGATAGAAAAAGGCGCTTCTGAGGGTAAAATACTTACTGGGATTCCAGCGCAAACTGGTATAAACCTTATGGCTTTCTAGATCGTTAGAAGCCCATTTTGGAGAATAGCGCTTGCTGGTATCAATAGAAGTTCTCTCTGTCAGGTAAAACTCAGGTTGTGTTGCCTCTTTTTTATAATCATTATAGGTATATTTGACATTGGCATAGAGGGTATCGGTGATATGCCCATCCAACACAATATTAGCGACTTTCTGGTTTACTGGTTCTCCGATGGCCGTATCTCCACCCTGATAGAGCAGATTGGCCCGATAACCGAAGCGGTTCCGGTCATCAAATTTTCCACTGATGTCAGCATGGCCGTAAAACTGGGTACCGCCGTAGTTACCAAACGTTAATCTTCTAAGCGGGACACTGGTCGGACTTTTGGTCACGTAATTTACTGCTCCACCCACTCTGCCACCACCATAGAGAAAACCTGATGTTCCACTGAGAATCTCAACTCGATCGATCTCAATGACGGATATAGCAGAGCCATTTCCAGCAGCCATTGGTATCCCATCATAGATCGGATTGTTTGTTTGAAATCCCCGCATGACGACAAAGGGAACTCCCGTGAAATTCTGGATGATCGGCTCTTGGGTCAAAGGATTCATTTTGAAGATCTGTCCCATGTTCTGGGCATTAACGTTTTCGATCAGGTCGGAAGGTACAACACTCATCGAATAAGGGGTATCCCGTAAACTACGTTCTCCCCAAAGACCAATCCCGCTGACATTACTTACCCGATAGCCTTCTTCTGCTGTACCTTGTTTCAGGGAAGCTGTACTGACTGTTAGAGATGGCAAAGTGACTGCACTGATACGCTTTAAGGTTACTATGTTGCCTTGCCGCTCGTATTCGATGCCGGTGCCTTTCAATAACTGGCGCAGAGCATTTTCCGGAGTGTAATTTCCCCGGAGGCCGGAGGTGTTCAACTCTCTTACCAGATCAGGTGTGTAAAGAATCTGCAACGAGGTTTGCTGGCCCAACTGCAGCAGGGAATCCCCCAGTGGCTGGGGTGAAATGTCGATCGGCATGGTATTTTGGGCCTGAACAGGCATTGGCGTGACAAGCATCAAAACACATGCGAAAAAAATAATCGCAACAGATGGTATTGCTGTAAACAAGGTAACGATACGGGCGGATTGCGCCCGTTTGAATGGAGGTATCACGAAATTTCCCCTGATTGAAATAGTGGCGTACGCTGTGCTGGCTTCTTAGCCAGGATTTTTTTCAGAACCTGCTCAATATCTCGCTGAAGGGTGCATTGCGGCGTTAAAACTGAACTCAAAATGCCCACATACTTCGAGTATGCTCCGCTTCTTCGTCCAATTTTGCCTTGCACTGCATCTCTTGATCGAGACCTTGAACGGGTTCTCAGGAAGGGATTTCTGCCGGTATGGAGAAATCTGTCCCTTCTTCAGCTAAGACGAATGAATGTGATAAAACCCTGAATGGAATTTAGGCAGGTGGTATATGAAGTTGCCATTATTCCTATTGTGATGATGTTTCCTGGATTGCCGCGTCCAGGCGGCATTTCACGCGGATGTGGGAATGATCGGAACGGCACCACCCTGTCGCCTGAAGGCGCCACCCCTCCACAGGAGGGGAATATATTATCGGGGAAGGGATAGTTCGGTACTGCCGTCGGCATGCAGGGTGACTTGCACCGGGATACTTTTATGCAGGGCCTGCAGGAAGGCAGCCGAGTCGCCGGTATTGAACACACCGGCGATGCGTATCTGATCGAGACGATGATCAGTGATGGTGATGGGTTGTGGTAAATAGCGGTTCATTTCTTTGACGACATTGGCCAGTGGCTGATCCTTGAAGATCATTTTTCCCTGGCGCCATGCAGTGAGCGTACTGATATCAGCCGGGCTGGCAGGGGTCATGCTATCCGGGTCGATCTGTGCGCCCAGGCCATCTGTCAGCTGTTCAGTGCGCCGGTTCCACCAGTGGCCTGAACTGATTTCAACCGAACCTGATTCAACTGCAATCTGTACCTGATCCTGATCACGCAGTACATTGAAGCGTGTACCGGTTACCAGCACTGTTCCTGATCCTGCATCCACGGTAAATGGACGGCTGGCATCGGTTTCTACCGAGAACATGATCTCCCCGCCGGCCAGCCGGACATTACGGTGATTTTCGAAGTATTCGATGAGGGCAGTGGTCTGAGTATTGATTTCCAGGATCGATCCGTCAGGCAGTACTTCTGTCCGGCGTTCGCCACGATCAGTGACATATTCAGCGGTATAAAGCGGTTCACCCAGCCAGCCGTACGGCATGAACAGGCCGGCAAACCCGATAACGACAATGATCGTTGCGGCAACGGCACTGATCATCAGTCGCCAGCGCTTCAGCCGCTTCTGAATCTGTTGCGGGGGTTCTGGTTCTTCGGCGAGCATGGCCCGCAGCTCATGGGTGGGGATCAGACCGGCTACCTGCCAGATTTTATCGAGGGCCTGATATTCTTTCCTGTTTAGATCGTTTGCCTGCAGCCAGCTATCAAAAGCTTCCTGATCAGCCTGGTTAAAATTGCTTGAATGGACACGAGCGAACCAGTAGGCGGCTGCGTCGCGCGGATGGGCGGGAATATCTGAATGTTGTCGGTTCATAGCCAGGCCGATTTACCTGAAGCAGCAGGGAAGAAACCAAGGATATCCGGTATTCCCTCATAAAGTGAGACGTTTGGCAATATCAGAATCCTGAATCAGTCCGGGATGTGATCCTGTAACCGGTCACGCAGATGGCGGGTGGCCCGGATCATGTATTTTTCGACCATGTTGACCGATATACCAAGTTTCTCAGCAATCTCCGTCTGGGAATATCCTTCCAGCCGATGCCAGATAAAAACCTGACGACATTTCAGGGGGAGGTCCTGCAGTGCTTCCTTCAGTGCAGCCAGTAGCTGCATGGTGCAGGTATGCGTTACCGGATCGTTCGGCTGGAGAGGATGACTGTCTTCCGGTAAATCATGAATCGGTACCAGATCCAGTATTTTGTTTTGTCGGTAACTATCGGTCAGACGGTTACGGATACTGCTGTGCAGATAACTGCGCGGGCTGGAAATAGTGGAGACGTTGCTTTCCAGCAGTTTGGTGATGACGTCGTGCGCCGCATCTTCCACATCACCGCGAGAACCTGTTTTATGTGTCCAGAACCGGATCAGCTCACTGTAATGAGTGAGCCAGTTTATTCCGGAAATACGGTGACGGGGCATTGCAGAATGAGGTAGGTAAAAAGCGTACGGTATAAGGGCTTTATTATTGCAAATGGTTCTTATTACGTCAAATTGATTGGGGAATCTTGACACAATCTTGTGGAAAGAGAGCAGCAGATCTCCAGCTATGACCGCGAACAAAGTGCAGCGGGTAGTGGCTTTGCCTGGATTACTTCATGCCTGGCGGTATTCGCGACGGTAGAAATCAAGGTGAGCTACACCATACTCAACCTGTCATTATGAATCCTGCAGGGATGAAGCAATTCAGATGACAGTGTTCACTAAAACATCGTACTGACGGAAAACGCAACAGTTCTTGGTACTCCTAAAAAGTTAGCATTTTGCCAGTAGTTTTTACCTGTCAGATTGATGACGTTCAAACGTATGATCAGTGACTTATTCAGTACACGAGTTGCATATCGCGCGCCAATATCGTACAGGGTATAACTGGGAATCTTGTCGGTGTTAGCAGCATTGCCATATCTTTCACTGGTATAGTAAATACCCCCGGTCAAACTCAGCCCTGAAATCCAGGGAAGTGTATATTCCGCATAAATCTTGCCCATCCGGGAAGCAGCGTTGACTGGTTTTTTGCCTTCCAGCGCAGGATTATTGGATCTTTCCACGCTGAGATCCATCAGTGTGCCGCCCCCCATGATAGTCAGATTGTTGGTAACCTTACCGGTCAGGACTAGTTCTACTCCGTTATGTACTTGCAAACCGTCCTGAACATAAGTAGGGATAGGCGTGGCAAGGTCAGAATACTGATTGGCTTTTTCAATTCGGAACAGTGCAGTGCTTAGTAACAGGTTGGGGTTGATATCGTATTTCGCACCGACTTCGTATTGTTTACTGACTAGTGGCGGAAATACCTGCCCATAATTGGTATAGATGTTACTTACTCTCGTCCCTTGCTGGAGCGCTTCCATATAGGAAACATAGGTAGTTACCTCTTCAATCGGTTTATATATCAGTGAAACGGTAGGGGTCAATGCAGATTTTTCATATTTAGTGCCATCGCCATAAAAACCGGTTCCTCTATTTATCGTAGTAGCATAGTTGAGCCCGACCATCGCAGACCATTGGTCATTGAAGGTAATATCATCTCCAATCAGGATATTATTATATCGGTCAAGATAGGTTGATTCTGTTCCGGAAGGTTTTCCCCAATCCGATGGCTCAGATATGTTTTTAAGTTCACTTAGCAGGAGGTTTGTTGGACCAGTCCAGGTAGGAAGACCACCACCGGGATCAACTTGCTCAAGAACATTAGAGGAATAGCCGAGAGTCAACTTATGGTCGACAACAAAAGTTGAAAAGCGGGTATCTAGGTAGATATACCCCCCATAATTTTCATACTCTCGCCAAGTACTATTACTTGAGACTCTAGGAGTAAAAGTCCTGTTTACCTGTTCGTTTAAAGTTATCGAATTGGTTCTTGCACGGGCATTCTGATAGAAAAAGGCACTTCTGAGAGTAAAATATTTACTCGGATCCCAGCGCAGGCTGGTATAAGCTTTATGGCTTTCTATATCATTAGACGCCCATTTGGGAGAGTAGCGTTTACTGGTATCGATCGTGGTTCTTTCTCTTATATTATTGAACGAAGGTTGTGGTGCTTCTTTTCTGTAGCTGTTATAGGTATATTTAACGTTGGCATAAAGGGTATCGGTAAGATGGCCATCCAACACAATGTTAGCAACTTTCTGTTTTACCGGTTCACCGATGGCGGTATCTCCTCCCTGATAGAGCAGATTGGCTCGGTAACCGAATCGGTTCCGGTCATCAAATTTCCCACCGATATCGGCATGTCCATAAAACTGCGTTCCACCGTAGTTACCAAATGTCAGTCTTCTGAGTGGGACATCAGTTGGGCTTTTGGTGACGTAATTCACTGCGCCACCTACTCTGCCACCGCCATAGAGAAAACCCGAAGTTCCGCTGAGAATTTCGACTCGATCAATTTCGATGACGGATACAGCAGAGCCATTTCCCGAAGCCATAGGTATGCCATCGTAAATCGGGGTGGCTGATTGAAATCCACGTATAGTGACCAGAGGTACGCCATTGAGATTCTGGATGTTCGGTTCCTGGGTCAGGGGATTCATTTTGAATATCTGACCCATGTTCTGGGCATTAATATTCTCGATTAGATCAGAAGGAACAACACTTATCGAATACGGTGTATCGCGCAAACTGCGCTCATCCCATAAGCCAACCCCGCTGACATTACTGACCCGATAACCTTCTTCTGCTGTACCTTGTTTCAGGGAAGCTGTGCTGATTGTCATGAGAGGCAGGGTGACACTGGCCGAGGAGTGTTCAGTAGTGCTCATTTTCTGTACGACATAGCTGCCATTGGTCAGTTGTGTTACTTGTAATCCACTGTTTCCAAGCAACAGGGCGAGTGCTTCCTGCACAGTGTATTGTCCCCGTAAACCGTTGGTAGTTTTACCGCCGATCTGATCTTCCGTAAAGGTGAGCAGTAGCCCTGCCGAACTGGCCAGGCTGCGCAGGGCGGAAGCCAGCGGGCCGGCTGGTATATCGTAATGCTGATGTGCAGTGGATGTCCGGGTATCAACTGGGGTTTGAGCCATGATTTGAGCAACCGCCGGATCTGGCAAACCGACCGACAGGATGAATCCTCCCGCTACGACTGCGGCTATCTGTGCAAGGGGGTGCACGGGCAGAAATGAAACAGGCCGGGATTGCGGCCGTCCCTGGCAGCATGGCTGGATGAATCGGCGCGCGGCGTGGCGTCGGTCGAATGGCATACCTTACTCCTCAAGAAATGGATTGATAAATACAGTTTCTATAGAGTAAGTGCCGTGAGAATCAGAATCGGGCAGAAGAAATCACAAAAATTTCTGGAAAGTTTGGAATAACTGTTGAGGCTGACGGCAGTGCCACTTTTTAACAGGTTCTGAGAGAAGCTGCGATTTCCAGATTCAATCCTTCCTGGAACGCTGGCTGCGTGTGTTGACAATAGCTATACGTTATCGCATAGTTCGTATATCAAATTCATAGAGGAACAAGCCATGCGTGACGCTACCATCAACCTGCGTGCCCTGCCCGAACAACGCGATCTTATTGATCAAGCCGCCAGTTTGCTCGGCAAAAATCGTTCGGATTTCATGCTCGAAGCAGCGTGCGACCGGGCACAAGCCGTTGTGCTGGATCAGGTTTTTTTTAGCCTGGATACCGACAAGTTTAAGCAGTTTATTGCCATACTTGATGCACCTTCCGTCCCTAACCCGGGGTTTGAACGCCTTATGGCCGTGAAAGCTCCCTGGAGTCCCGACGTGGTGTGAGCTTGCGACTCAATCCGCCAGAGCTGCTCGTCGCAACGCATCTTCTAGACGACTTCGCGTGCGGAGCAAACAGTCTCGATGAATGGCTCAAGCGCCGGGCATTGGCCAACCAGCATAGCGGAGCCAGCCGCACATTCGTTGTCGCGGATCACGATAGTCGCGTCTATGGTTACTACGCCATGGCTGCAGGCGCAGTCTCGCATCAGGAGGCAACGCGCGGCGTGCGGCGCAACATGCCAGATCCTGTTCCAGTGATGGTGTTGGCACGACTGGCCGTTGATCAACGTGCCCAAGGCATCAGGCTCGGGGCGGCACTGCTGCAAGATGCCGTCAATCGAGCGGTAAACGTTTCGCACAACGTTGGTGTCCGGGCGCTTCTCGTCCATGCGCTCGATGACCGTGCCAGGCAGTTCTACGCGTACTACGGTTTCAGGGAATCTCCCCAACATCCGATGACTTTGATGTTACGCCTAGATGCGGCAAAGGCATGAGCGGGCGTGAACTCTGCATAGGATGACGGGGATTATTGTTACGTCTAAAGCGGAGCATACTCGAAGTATGTGAGCATTTTGAATTCGATTTTAACGCCGTAATGCGCCCTTCAGTGCGATCTTGAGGGCAGCCCGCTATGGTGCTGCTTCTACGGTGACCCAGTAGCGGGTGCGCAGACGTACCCGTACCGGCAGCACGCTCGGCAGGGTTTCCAGGATACGATCTGTATCCTCCAGCGGGAACACTCCGGATAAACGTAATTCAGCTACGGCCGGGTCGCAGCGCAGCAGGCCGGTGCGGTAGCGTCCCAGATCAGTAATGAAATCACCCAGCCGAACATTGTCAGCGATGATTTGCCCGTCCATCCAGGCTGTTGCTTGTTTATCCAGCGAAGTAGTGCCATTCAGGGTGTGGCGCGTAAAGGAGAGCTGCTGACCGGCCGGAAGTATGTATTGCCGGTCGGGTGCAGCAGCAGGGGTGACTTCTACCGCATGTTCGAGTACAGCGACATGGGTGCGCCCCTCTCGCTGACTGACCGTGAAGCGAGTGCCGAGTGCACGAATGCGGCCTTCGGCAGTTTCGACGATAAAGGGACGCGGATCGGATATCGGCGTATGCACAGGGTGTGTAGTGATGAGTACATCGCCAGTGATCAGACGTATCGCACGGTATTGCGTATCGAAGGCTACATCGATTGCACTGTACGTGTTGAGCATGACATGCGTGCCGTCGGCCAGATACACTGCACGTTGCTCGCCAGTATCGGTACGGTAATCGGCAACGGTTTGCTGCCAGGTCTGTGTACGTGATACCAGCATGCTGCTGACACCTGCTGTGCCCAGCCATAACAGCGTACCCATTGCCTTGCGCCGGCCCGGCGATCCGGGTTTGCCGGCACTTGCGGGATTGGCAAGGGGTGACAGGCTTTTATAGGCTGCTGCGGATGTCAGTTCCCTAAATCGTGTGGTAACTGCTTCGATATGCTGCCAGGCACGTTCATGATCAGGATGGGCCGCACGCCATTGTTGCCAGCATTGATAGTCTGAATCGGTCATTTCACCTGACATCAGTAACGTCAGCCACTGAGCAGCTGCATCCGCCGTAGCGCTACTGATCGGGTGACCATTGGCGAGTGGTAGCGGGTGTGGCTGATCAGTGACCGAGGAGGGAGGGGGTATGGGACCGGGAGTGGACACTGTTTTTCTCCGGTTGAATCTGTTTCAGACTGACAGGGCAAACAGGCACTGCCGGTTGGCGCGTGTGAGGTATTGTTTGACCGAACTGGTCGATACATTGAGTCGCTCTGCGATCTGTGCATACGAGAGTTCTTCCAGATGGGCGAGCAGAAAGGCTTCTTTGACACGTGTCGGCAGGTCATCAAGTGCACGATCGATTTCCAGCAGGGCTTCCAGCGCCAGCACATGTGCTTCGGGCGAAGGCATCAGTTCTGCAGGCAGCGCTGCCAGGGCTTCGAGGTAGGCTGTTTCGAGCTGGTTGCGACGCCATCGATGCGCTACCAGCCGGCTGGCAATTGTCGCGAGGAAAGGTTTCGGCTCGCGAATGTCATTCGCGTAACCTCCGGTCATCACGCTGATAAATGTGTCTTGCACCAGATCAGCTGCATCAGAGGTATTGCCCAGCTTGCGATACAACCATTTTTGTAACCAGCTACGATGGTTGCTGTACAAGGCATGAACTTTCTGCTGCAGTATGAATTCATCAGCTGACACGCTATCTCCCTGAAAAAGATCGGATTCTTATTTTTATAATGAATGAGAATTGTTTCCATTGTAATGGATATAAAACGGTTCATGCAAGATCAGGCAGACAACAGGTTTGCTGCACGCTTGCAAAATTCATAAATTTTGTCATCAAAATTGCGTAGTGACGAGGCGATCTGTGAAGTAGTATTTTCATAACTTGACTGCAAGTAATAAGAACAATTATCATTTTTATGTCAGTTGTTTTTACACACACTCTGCTCAGGCTGTAAAAGCATCTCTGAGAATCGTCAGCGCAATCCGGAACAGTATAAAAATAATTGAAAGGTGGTTTTCAGATGTTGGGGATATTCGGTACACAACGTTATGGAACCTCGGCAAAACTATCTGCGTTGCCATTTCTGCGTTAAAAGTCGGCTCAAAATGCTCATTTATTACGTAT
>OBJA01000334.1_pt1 | contig 43168 bp, 27 predicted proteins | sample 1519751 | NCBI WGS metagenome assembly OBJA01 (sample SAMEA3881238, study PRJEB22517) | soil metagenome | biome: lake sediment; feature: soda lake sediment; material: sediment, water from around vicinity | place: India | collected 2013-12-23 | depth 3 m
GTTTTTTTTTCATAAATTTGAAATGTTTTAGATTAAACGCTTATGTTTAATTTTTTCATGGCAGCAAAAATGTTGGCGCATTTTCGCTGCCTTTTATTTAATTACCCGGAACTTATCAATATCATCGCTTAGTGGTTTGTTTTAGTTTGAAAAGATAACAATATCAGGTTCGTCTGAACGTATTTGGATGCTGTAATTCAACGATTCTTTAATGGTTAAAATTTTTAGTATCTGATCGAACGGTTTGTTTTTCAAGATGGTGCCGCTCAGCTTGTTCTGTTTGATCTTTTCATCGGCAAACCTGATTTCAACATTGTACCAGCGTTCCAACTTTTCCGAAATTTCGCCCAGGGTTTCGTCGTCGAGGAACAGTTTTCCGTCTTTCCACATCGTATAAACTTCCGTTTTTACCGTCTGTATTTTCATTTCATTGTTTGTGGTATAAAACATTTGGCCGGGAACCAAACTTGCAAGTCCGGCGCCCTTGTTGTCCAAAACTTCAACCTTACCTTCAACCAGCGTGGTTTCAAGCGAAAAGCCTTTATAGGAACGGACATTAAAAGAAGTACCTGTTACTTGAATGGTGTAATTTTCAAGATGGACATGGAATGGGTGTTTTTCGTCACTTTTGACCTGAAAATAAGCTTCGCCGGTAAACCAAACATCGCGTTGCCTGGTATCGAACCGGCTGGGGTACCGCAAAGTGGAGCCCGAGTTTAAAGAAACCTCCGTCCCGTCCGGCAGGGTCACATTTCCCATTTGCCCGTTCGGTATGGCCACCGTTGCATATTGGACTGACGAAGGACTGTTTTTTATATAATTTGTTACAAGAACTCCCAAAAGGAAAGCTAGCACAACAACCGCAGCATAACGGAGTACGCCCAGCCTCAGGCTGGACCGGGATTGCTGTACACCAGGCTTTATTTTCCCCCATGCACTTTCCACATCGTTGCGGGACAGAAGGCTCAATTCTTCAGAATGGTTTACCAAGAATTCTTTTAGGTTATTGTTTTGCTTTTCATCTTTTGTTTCCATCGTTTTTTGACAGATTTTTAAATGCAAATTACACTTGCGAAGTTGCCTTCTGGAAGTAATACTTGAAAACAGGGAAAAAGGGTGAAAAGAAAATTGTTTTTTTTAAAAGATGTTACGCAATAAGTTATACGCAATACGCATTTGTGTTTTAACCGTATTCAATGAAACTTGAAGTATATCAGCGGTTTCCTGATACTTTTTTCCTTCAAAAATGACCAACTGAAAAATTTCTTTGCATTTAGGGGGAAGTTTTTTGATTCCAGCCGCAAGCCTGGCTAACCTCTCGTCTTCTTCTGAAAATTCATCATTTCCTAAAGCAATGGGTTCTTTTATGTCGTCGATGGATATTTCACCACGGTCTGCACTTATATAGCTCAGGCATTTATTTTTCACGGAAGTAAACAAATAAGGACGTAGCCTGGCAGAAAAAACAAGGGTCTCGCGTTTTTCCCATATCGCCAGAAAAACTTCCTGCACAATATCCTGTGCCAACATTTCATCTTTCACAAAACGAAAAGCGAGCAAAAGGGCCCGGTGATAATTTTGTTTGAAGAACAATTCGAATGAATGCACTTTTTGAGAATTTCCAGCCTGTTTTCCTTTAAAAGTCATGTTGGGTTTCAACTGTCGCGATAAATATAGCTACATTTTTTGACCATGCGAATTTGACGGATACTTAAAAACAATACTTCGGTTAAAACTTGGCTATTCATCTGAATTCATTAAAATAACTATTGAATTTATTAGATTAAAGCCGCAGATTTATATTTATAAAGTAGTAGTTCAAAAATTATTTTGGATGCTTTGTTTGTTGCCGAAATAAAGCTAACACGAACTCAATTAAAATAGTCGGCACGTCAAAGAACTATCGAATTCTCACACCATCATCGCCTGAAACAAACCAATTTAAATATCATGCTGTTATCAGGGAAATCGCTTTAAAAAAACTTACTGGCTCTTTAGTTTGAATAACTTTTACTATCTTTATTGCGGTTCGGGGTTTGGTCAAAAAAATGACTGTTCAAAACGCAGAAAATCGTACTAAACAAATTGGGTTCCAACAATTTTTTTCTCCTTTGGAAAATCTCCGCAGAACAAACAAAGGCCATTTTTATTACCCGCTCGACGAGATACTTTTTCTTGTTATAGATGCTGTGATCAGCGGTGCAGAAGAATGGACCTCCATCCAGCTGTTTGGAAAGGCGAAGCTGAAGTGGCTCCGGCGTTTCTTCCCCTATAAACATGGAATACCTTCCCATGATGTTCTTGGCAAGCTTTTTTGCCGGTTGGACCCGGTCCGTTTTAATGAGTGTTTCATGGACTGGGTCAATTCCATTTCAGACCTGAACAAAGGCGAGGTCATTGCTTTTGACGGGAAAAGCATTTGTGGTTCAGGCCAGGCAGGTATGCCCAAATCAGCGGTGCATGTGGTTTCCGCTTACGCCACAAAATTGCCCTGACCCTGCTCGAAAAAGAACCATCACTTAAGGCATCCAAAAAGAAGAAAAGGCTTTTTGCTGCCCTTAAAGATGATTACAGACAAAAAGTGCTCCGAGTTTAAAAGCGATTTCCCTGTCAATTCGACTGACCATTTGGGATATTTATGGATTTTTAATAACTTCTCAATTTTAATAGGACACTAGTGTCTGTACCTGTTTTGTTAATACTTCCTGACTTGTCCTTTTTAGTGCGTTTAAAAACAATTTTCAATTTGATTTAATAGCTATTTAACTCACTTAGAATAGAATAGAGCACAAAAAACATTAGAAATTTAATCAAATTTAATTCTCAGAGGTTTGAAAACAGAAAAGAATGATAAATCAAAATTTTTGCCTTAGTGCTATAAAAACAGTGTTTATTAATGCGTTTTAATTGATTACTAGTCGTTTACAACAGGCTGATTTAAGAGGGGACAAGTCAGGATTTTTTTGACATGAGCTGGATTTTAGAGATTATTTGCTTTTTAATCAGTTTTCCTCACAGGAAAAAGCCAGAATCACCCGCTGGCATTGATGTGCAGAAACTTTTATCCATTTTTTGGAAGATGGTCAATTCCTCTATAGTAATTGTCTCTCAATACCTGAAACGATTATTTTTTTTACATCTAAGGTTCCATAAACGATATTCAGAAAAGGTTTGCCATCCTTGAGTCCTGCATTGCCAAATCCGGTTTCAGTTGATATGAAACTGATAAAATCACCTATCTTAGAGTCGAAATATAGAATTTTTTCTACTGCATCGAAACGAATTCCTGTTAGTCCCTGTAACATTCCATAGCTTGACATCGCCCGAGCATACCAATGGCCGCATTCATATTCATTGAAAGGGTTACGGATATGTCCGTCATAGCGTTTTCTTAATTCCCGAACAATGTCAAGCCCCTTTTCGACTTCACCCATCAACATCAGATGCGATGCTACTTGGTATTCAATGCCAGTCCAGACTTCATTGCTGTAAATAAACGGGAGCGAAGGTTCTCCTCCTTTGGGCCAGGTACAAAGCAATAAACCGCCTTCCTTACCACAGGCATAACTCGGACGTTGTGGATTTACATGATCGGTTAAGTCTTTTTTCAGGTTGTATTTATAAACTGCGTCCAAATGGTTTCTAGTTTTATCTTTGTTAACAACTTCGGGTAATCCGCAAACTGAAGCCATCCAAATACCTAAAATCCCATCCGACAAGCAACCTGTTCCATATTGATACTTGGGACCTTCTTTCTGCAGGATTTTTAAGGCTTCCTGTGAATATGATGTGAAAATTGACTGAGAGTTTACCGGATCAGGGGCTTTCAGCCCGATCCATTTGATTTTCTGTATAAAATATTCGCCGTTATACAGTTCGCTTTCCATATAGTTTTTGCCATTTGTAAGCAATTCCTGATATGTTTCAAAAGGTTCGCCTACAGCTTTGCTCATTTCAATAAAAGCGGCTAATGCTCCAAGATAGAAACTGGTACACATTCCATCGGGGCCCCAGAATTCAATGTCATAAGTATTATGATGTGGCTCTTCCAGGTAGCCTTTGTGATTAGGATCCCATATCTCGATGCAATAATCAAGGCTGTTTTTTACGTTTGGGTATAATTTTTTCATCCAATCGCTGTTGCCATAAACCCTCCAGTCCCGGTAAATTTTCATAATCCCACCCAACTGACCATCGGCGGCGGCATGAAATCCATGTTGGGTTTTGGAAATAGGAAGATTGGATCTGAAATTCTGATGCCCGTCATTATTCTGATTAATTTCAAATTCAGTTTCACGAAGGGTACGTTCCATTGCCGGGAATAGATGAGGAAGGGCTTGTGCATAGTTCCAAACATGGGTGCAACTACCCGGACAACAACCCGAATTGTCGCGGCAACCTTCCCACGCCCATAATTTTCCGTCAGTTTGCCTTAATACTGTGGGCGATTTCAAAATGGAAAGATTGGCCGCTACTGCTTCGATAACTTCAGAAGGAAGCGTTGAACGGTAGAATGCATCTCTGAACAATTCACTGTTCTTCTTTAATTCGGAATAATGTAATGCCCAATATCTCGTTACTTCGTTGATATCCTGAAAGCGCCTGGAGTACCAAGGTTTATAATACGGATCATCGCATTTTCCACCCGGGCAACACTCCAATTGGCTGTCGTCGATTTTCACTTCAGTCCATGTATCTAAACTATCTTTCTCAAAATCATCAAGTAAAACAGACGAATGGGAGGGTGTATTTATGTCTTCATCCTTGTTATTTGTTAAGATAAACTGGTCAGCCAGTACATGTCCCCATTCGTTTACACACAAATCAATAATCTGGATCCGGGCTTGTTTGCCGGAATAGGGTTTTAAATCCCAAATAGCTTGTTCTAATGTTGCTGTTTGTTTTCCGACAGCCGTTTCAACGATTTTTCCATCAATAATCAGGTTTACAGAGGTCTTGTCCTTAAGATTTCCTCCACCAACCAAAAAACGCAGGTAACGCCTGTTTATTCTAAAGGGGGCTGATTGAAGAATACCGATTTGTTCATTGCCTGAGGGGTCAAATGTATTTATAAGCTTCTTACCTGAGAAACCCGAAACTTTTTCCTGTGAAGGAGCGTTCCCGGTCGAAGGTTTCCTGGCAATGGCTGTACTTTTTTTTATCGGATATCCAAGTGAAAGATCAGATGCCGGAAGATACCAGCAGAAATTCACTACTATAGTCTTTTCTTCTCCATGTTGCAGTTTAAATGGCACAAAAACAGAAGCTCCAGGCGCATCGTCATCTACAGGCTGATTGTCCACTATTTCTCCATTCTGAATTGTTTTCCAGAGAATAGTCAGTGGATCGAACCATCCACCGCGGAACCAGCAATGATCAACAACTGCATTATTATCATCAACAAAAATCGAAAATCCGATCCCCGAGTCCACCTTTTTACCGTCAGGTATCATGGTGAATCCATTTCTGGCCTTAATTATTCTGCCACCGCGATAGCTGAGAATGTTTTTTGAATTCCATGAAAAGACTGCTTCTACCTGCTTGCCGGAATTGTTTTTAAACCTGTATTCCATGGCTCCTGAAGGAAGGCTTGAGTTGTCCTCGTCAGTTGGAATAAAAGGACTCCAACCCAAAACTTCTACCTGTAAAGGAATATCCTTATCAGAAAGTTCAAGACTGGCAAAAGGGAAACGGGCTAAAAATTTGCCATTTTCGAAACGGGGTAACCCATAATTTCGACCTGAGCTACCATTGCCTGTGTCGCCAGGCCCGAAAAGTTTCCAGGTTGGCACCGGCGCTTCCAGAACTTTAGCTCCATTCGGCGCATTTTTGACACTAATTGCAGCAAATGCAAAAGGTTCGTTATATACTTCCGGTTTATTTTTTACAGAAAGATGAGAAATCGATCCCGTCCCTTCCATACAAAACATGCCAGCGCCCATTCCGCCGATTGGAAATGCCACACGATCGAGACTTTTTCCTGAATAAGTGTCATTGAATATGTGTCCTACTTTCTCATGATCTGCTATATTCTGAGCAAAAGAAGGGATCAAAAGGACTAATCCTATAAAAATAAAAGATATAAAAATTTTTGTCATCTGATAAATAGTTAATTGATTTGGGTAAAAACATTTACGCACCTTTTCGATCATATTGCTGCAATAGATTTTGAAGAACAGATTACTACGCGATGAGACTCTTTCATGGTAAAAACGCCAGATAGCAGATTTATTTAAAGGAGATTTTGCTGTATCCTCTAGTTTTGATGAAAAACCTGAGAAACAAAGTCCAATACCTCAGGCAATGCTGACCGCCAATATGTCCAGGTATGTCCACCTTCCCTGATCCGAAATTCATGGGGAATTTCCTTTTTCCTCATTGCAATATGAATCAGCGAGTTCCCTTCAAACAAAAAATCGTCATCGCCACAGTCGATATACCACCTGACTTCTTTTTTTTTTGGCATCGGGCATATTCTCAATTAAATTCAATGCACTGTATTGCTGGTAATAAGACTCAATCTCCTTTTCAGTGAGAGTACCGTTTCCCCTTCTTTCCATCTGCTCTTTTGTAGCGACAAGTGAGAGGGGGCCAGTAGAAGCACTAAGCGGACATGCAGATGAAAATAATTCCGGGTGGTGCAGGGCATACATAAAAGTGCCTCCTCCTCCCATAGACAAACCGGCAATAGCCCGGTATCTTTTCTCTTTTTTAATTCGATAAGTGTTTTCTAAATATGGAATGAACTCCTCGAAAAAAAAATCTTCATACCTCCAATTCCCTTTCACAGAATTAAAATAACCCCGTTGCCCTGTTTGGGCATCAGGCATAACAATGATCATCGGGGTGCATTTCCCATCGGCAATTGTTTTATCTGCAATAGACAATACTTCACCAAATTGAACCCATCCTGTTTGATCGTCACCGGCCCCATGGAGCAAATAAAGTACAGGATAAAAACGTTGTGAAGTTTCGTAATCAGGTGGCAAATAAATCGCATATTTTCTTTCACCGTTCAGGATTGAACTTTTTAATGTTAAGTTATCAAATACCTTACCAGTTTGCGCAATCATTGTAACCGGAAAAAAAATGATCAGTAGTATATAAAAAAGTTTTTTCATTCGTATATAATTTGTTTTTAAATTGCCGGATGGAACCAGCATCTGAGATATTCATCCGTATTTGTGTTAGCGAATAGGCTTCTTATTAATCCAGTCATGAGCTTTCTGTGTAGAAACTCAGATACACAATTTGCACACTGTTTCACCGAAACAGAAATTTCAGTCTTTGGAAATATTTTTATAAGGCAACATTATTTTCCCATTAGGCTTAATAGTCCAATGTACTTCTTTTAAGACATCTTTAATTTCCTTGAAGTGGAATGCCTCCCACGGCATCTGACCTCCTTGCAGCATGGGATATTTCTTTGCCCAGGCAATTGTGTATGTGTCTTCCATAAGATCAAGTAATGGTGGATATTCATAGAATAGCCATTGTTGTTCCTTTTGCCCGTCAGGCAAGGTAAAACGCACGTCGATAGTTGCCGGTGCATCGATCATAAAGCCACCATTGGAATCGGTTACCAGTTCTGCTAGTTTTTCATTTATATTCCAGATTTCAACCCTTGTATTTTTTAAGGGTTCATCATCTTTGCCCAATAGTTTGCCGTTAATGTGTGAAACTATCGGTTTAGGATTTTGCCAACCAGCCTTTTTAAAGAAAATAGGGGAAGTTATTCCTACTCCGGTATTTTTTGTATAATCACTATTTCTTTCTTGTTTACAATATTCGGCATAAGCCATCACATCAAATTGCAAATCGTTATCCGGATAAATTTTCCCATATGTTTTAACCACATACCATGAATTATCTGTTTCGCTAACAGTAAACTGGTATTCCACTTCGCGCCTTTTTTGTTCTCTGAAATCAAGCTTCTTGTATACTTTCCCATTTTTATACACAACGATGTATGAAACGAACTCGTCAGCTGATGCTTCACTGTATGCTTTCACGGTTATGATATGTTTTTTACCGTCTGCAGGCAAAACCGATCCGGGAGGAAGGTTTCCGTCAACAGTCAGCAAGACAACAGCTTTTCCGGACAATGTTGTATGACCTCTTTTTAAATTATCAGTTAATAATTCAAGGTTAAATTTACCGCCGGTCCAGGCATAGGTAAGTGCCATAGTACCAAGAGACCCCCCGGCAACATTCCCGTCGGTCTCGGCAACCGGGATCAAATTGTATCCCAGGTTAAGAATATTGAACCAAAGATTCTGATAAAAAATATGGTCTTTACAGTCTCCCATAACCACAAGCCCATCGTATGAATGTGCCGCAATAAGATCAAAGGCTAAATCAGCTGAAGTATTTGTCCCTGGAAGAATCTCGTTTTTTCCATGGTGCCACCATCTTGTTGGATGTGCAGCAACTGTAAAAGCTCCTTTTGCTTTGCTTTGAAGGCGATCAACAAATGGAGGTTGCCATTGAGGGTGTAATTTTCCACGCAAATCAACTGTTGCAGCAGTCAATGTGTCTTTAGCAACCTGCGCCTCAAAATAAATTACATCATGCCAATTCAGATAATCGCCAAGTGGATCAGCCAACCCTGGATGGTTGATATACCAGGTATGGCCATACCTTAGTTTTGGACTTTCAGAACCGAAATTCAGACTAAGCTCAGGAGTTGATTTTTCTTTCAGATAAGTAATAATAGAGTCATAACTCACCGGTCTTTCAAGTTCGTGAAACCACAATTGGCAGACGTCAAGATGGTCAATTCCAATAGCTGCACAATACGGGTAAATATATGGCGGACGATTTCGCTCATCCTCTCCATCCAAATGATTGTGCCCGTCAAATGAAAAATAGCCTGATTTATGCATGTCAAAGCGAGGGACCAGCTTTATTTTACAAGTCGCAGGTTTCCCAGGTCTCACCAGCACTTTTATGCTGGTTTCATCGCAGCGGCTATTCCAGGCACTAATAGTCAGCGAACCGGGTGGCACATTAATTTTTACTGGCGAAAAGGCCGGAAATCCTTTTATTCCCCTGCGTTGATACCAGCCTTCAAAGTTGTCGTCACTTTCCGTTTGAATTCGAATCCAGGCAGCGGTCGGCTGATCTGCCTCAGGCTGCTCAATGATTATTGTTAATTCTGCCTCCGAATTTTGTGCTTGAATATTTAAAGAAAAGCCAAAACTTACCCAGATAAGAAGAACTAAGAATCTCCATGCCCGGAATATTATAAAATACAAATCAATTGATATATTCATCGTTGGTATGTTTAATTTATTTTTAAATCTAGAAAATGGGGTCAGAACAATTATAAATCCCTAAACAATATTCTGATATGAAACTATATTACACACTAAATATTTCCAGTTCAGAACTTATCTGAACCATTCCCAAAGGCGCACAAGCTCCAGGAAAGCAATACCCTGTACCGGCTGTTCCGATGAAAGGATACCCCAAAAAGGAGATGATGTGCAATAACGTTATTCTAACAAGGAGATGATCTTCTTACCAATATCCGTGTTTTCCATAATTCCTGTAAATTGTTCTGCTCCGGGACCATATGCAAAAACGGGAACCATTACTCCAGTATGGCCTCCGGTAGCAAAACCACCCTTTAAAATACCGGTTTTCATATCGCCGTTTAGTATAGCAAGGCCGCCAGTTTCATGGTCTGAGGTTACGATGATTAAAGTTTTACCGTCTTTTGACGCAAATTCAAGTGCCTTTCCTATAGCCCGGTCAAAATCAAGCATCTCCTGTACAACATAAACTGTATTGTTTTGATGAGACCCCCAGTCTATTTGGGATCCTTCTACCATCAGGAATAGCCCCTTTTTATTATTATCAAGAATGTTCAATGCAGTTTCGGTTGACAAAGGGAGATCCATTTTTCTATCAGGGTATGGCAGATTTGATTCGGGAACTGTCAGTCCTGCCAGTTTACCCGATTTTACTTTTACGATCTCATCCATCTCTTGTAAAACCTGATACCCTTTTTCTTTCAAATCAATGATAAGATCGCGGCCATCTTTTCTTTCGGAGAAGAACCGATAGCCCCCTCCGATAAAAACATCAACGCCAGATTTCACAATGTCTTCAGCAATTTCTTCATCTAAGTCACGCGAATATTGGTGTGAAACAAAAGCAGCAGGAGTAGCGTGTGTTATTGAAGATGTCGCCACAAGCCCAGTAGAAAGACCCTTTTCTTCAGCCATTTCCAATACTGTTTTAACAGCAACAGTATCACCTTGTGCATTAATTACCACACCAATGGCTCCATTAAATGTTTTTTTTCCGGTTGAAAGTGCAGTTCCTCCTGCTGCAGAATCGGTAATGTAGTTACCTGCTGATTGAGTCTTTGAAAAGCCAATATGTTTAAAATTCTCAAGGAATAAACGCCCACCATTTGCAGTTAGCGCAGCAAAAACATGTGAAACACCCATGCCATCACCAATCATCAGGATAATATTTTTTGGTTTCTTCGCTTTAAAATCCTGTTTGAAAGATTTTACCTCATATTTCTCTCCTCCATGGTAAATTTTAACGGAATCTTCTTTATTAATCCACTGGTAGTTTCCCTGTCCTAAAAGTTGGTTAACTACTATTATCAATATTGTTATCAAAAGCAATTTTCTTTTCATATCAGTTATGTTTTATTAATCATTTGAATTTAAAAGAACAGGACAGTTGCCCAAATCTTCAAATAAACATTTTATAGCCCTCTTTTTACCAGCACGCCTAAAGTTCTTCCATCACTTTAACAGACAAGTCTTTAAAGGAATTAATTTCAATGTCCGCACCCTCTAAATCCTGATTCCCAGAGTTGGGATTCCTATAAGCCACACACCGCATATTTGCTTTTTTTGCAGCCAAAACACCGTTCATTGAATCTTCAATTACTAAACATTGCTTCGGAGGAACCCCTGTCAACTCTGAAGCTTTTAAAAATATTTCAGGATTTGGTTTTCCATATTTTACGTCATCTCCACTTACGGTCACACTAAAGTAATTTCCAAGAGCAAATTCATTCAATATAAAATCAATTTGAGCGTGTGGCGAAGAAGATGCAAGCGCAAGGATGAATCCCTTTTTATGTAATGAAGCTATCAATTCAGGAATATATGGCACAGGTTTTAAGTTAGTCATGTTCCTCAAATGTTTTATATATGAGGCTTGTTTCAGTGCAACCAGTTCATCGGCAGATTGAGAAAGGTCAAATGTTTCTTTTAGGCGTGCCCACATCGCTTTATCGGTTGTTCCTATCATGGAATGATGTTCTTTATCGGCAACTGAGATTCCCAACATCCGAAAAATTTCCTTTTCGCAGGCCATATGGATTGGCTCACTGTCAATAATCACCCCGTCCATATCAAATATTATACACTTTATCATCTCTAAATATTTAGGTTAATGCCACGTTTTAGTAAAAACACCAACATCTATTTTCGTTCCATTTACTCAACTGAAAAATCAGGCATGCTCATTTGCTTCCTGAACCCATTGGTTTTAATGCCCATATATATCAATCCAACGATCAACCATCCACCACCTATTATAAAGGTTTTAATAGGAAGGTTCAACCAGATAAGCAGACAGATTACAAACCCTATAACAGGAGGAAGAAAATCAAGAAAAAAACTTTTGAAACTTTTCATTTCGGCCTTAAAAAAATATTCGCGCAAAGAAGCTATGTTAACGCCCATGAAGGCGAAAAAGGCACCGAAGTTAATCAGCCGTGCACATTCCTCATAATTAAAAAGAAAGGCAACCAGCAATGCTAAACCACCAATCAACAAAACATTATAAGTCGGAACTGAACTCACATGTTCCAAATGTCCGAAGAATTTTTTCGGAATAACACTGTCCCTTCCCATGCTAAACAAAAGCCTGGACGCACCCAACTGCCCAGTAATACCAGAACCAATGCTACCTATCAGAAGGATAATGGAAAGGGAGGCATCCAAGAAATTGCCTCCAACACGATTTGCCACTGACATGATTGCCGTGTCCAATGCATTGTTACGCGCAGCTTCAACGGTTAATCCATTAGTGAATGAAAGCCAGTCGGGCCATGCAACCTGAGCAAGATAGATTTGGGCCCCGCTCCAAACACCGGTAATTAAACAAGTCATTACCACGGCAATCATCACATTTCTTTTTGGATTTTTCGCTTCTTCCGACAGGGTTGTCAAACCGTCAAAACCAATATAGGTTAAAGCAGCCAACGCAGTAGCCGAACCTATTGAACTTACCGAAAAAGTTTCCGGATTATAAAATGGACGTGTTGTGAACAAGCCCCCGAACCCATTCTGGGCAAGAACATAGCGAATAGCTGCTGCCATGAAATAAAATACCACCACGCTCATAATTATCATCATGGCCCAGTTTGCCCGTGCCGCGACTTTAATACCTTTCAGATTAAGAAATGTAAAACCACAGGCAAAGAAAAACACCCAAAAAATGTATGGTAAATACGGCATCAAATGATTAGCAGCAATACTTGTAAAAATAACGCACAATATAGGAATGAACATATAATCCATGAACATAGACCAACCAGCAATAAATCCAATGTAGGGATGTATTCCCCTACCAACATAGGTGTAGGCTGACCCTGCTGATGGATACTTATTGGCCATACGGCCATAACTGATGGCAGTAAAAATCATAGCAACCATAGCAACAAGGATCGCCGTTACTGCATGACCTTTTGAGATGTTATTTGCATGGCCAAACAAGGGTAAAGCCGCAACAGGCTGGATCAATATAATACCATAAATAATAAGGTCGCTTAACGACAAAACTTTTCTCAGTTTAACTTCCGTGATTTTTATTTTGTTATTGTTGCTCATTTCCCATACAATATTAAATCCCCATTATCTAAAAATTACGTTGCTAATTGCTAGCTTTTGTGTCCAATATTTTGGTTCCCCCATCCCACATTATTTTCACTTTAAACGGAACATTGGATTTGACGGTGACTATCGGCTCTTCTGTTGTGAGGTTTCTTTTTTGGCAATAAAGGTTTATAACACCTTCTTTGCCAAAAGGATATTGATTAACCCCAAATTCATCAGTAATCCTAATATCCCAAGTTAATGTTTGATTTGGTACATCAGCCCGAATTCCAAAAATGTATTCGAGCAAAATTGCTGTACCTGTCAGCCCTCCTTCGCCTACAAAATTTACTTTTCCACTTCCTGATTGGAACTCAGGCGAATAGTTTTCCCAGACAATGCCTGAAGAATTGAAAATTTCAATCACATTTTTGACATGGTTAGCCGCTATCTCATAGGCAAGAGAGTCAGCTCCAATTTTTGTCAATCCACGCAAAACGGAATAATTTGTCATAGCCCATACAGCACCCAGCCAATATCCTCCATTGGGGTCGTAATGTGGATTATCGGCAGAAAGAGTTGGTACGCGGTGGGGCCTGTTAAATTTAGAGGTATCCGATAGGTGGGCTAAAAAACCTTTCTTATCTTTTTCAGGAATAACATTGGCCAGTAATGCCCAGTATGCCCCAATTGTTTTTACATCAGAAAGACTTCCATCCCTAAATCTATCGAAATAAAAACTTTCTTTTGAATTCCACATTTTTGAATTCACATAGGATGAAAGACCGGACAATTCTTCTTTTATCCCTTCAACATCTTCCAGCCGGTTTAATACTTGAGCCATTTCGATGAGCAATTTGCCTGCATAAATTTGCTGCATCGTTGCATCTATCCAAGACATGTGTCCGTGGCTAAAGGCGTGGTTGTACCCTTTGGGCAGTCTTGGCTGGTTATCCATCCCGCATCCCCATCCGCTCGAAAAATAGCTTCCATCAGGCCAGGTCCTATAGCTGTTATACCATTGATAATTGGCCAACAATACTGGGAAAACTTTCTTTAAACGATCCAGGTCATTTATGTTGCAAAAGTATTCCCATTCGGCCCACGGAAATATATTTATCCCGGCACTTGACGGGTCGTACCTGTGAAATGCATCATTTCCATCTACACCGCGTATTTCACGGCATATAAATCCATCTTTATGTTGTTTGGCATAAAAATTATCCAAGGTTTGCTGAAAGTTGAACGCCCTTGACCCATAACGCCCAAACAGCATCATAAAACCACAATCTTCAGTAAAAATGTTATTATTAAAGGCTGGATCAATATATGGCGTTATAAAACCTTTTTCTTTTGAAGCTTTATACAGGTTATCGAAAGCAATTTCCCAAGTTCTCCAATATAAGTTTATGCCGTCAGGGCAGTTTGGCCAGATTGGTTCCGGCAATTTATGTTTGACCTCAGAAAATGCGGGAGGTGCTGTTGTATCCACCAAACTTTTGAAAAACTGATTCTCAGCCACATACTTATTTGGGACATATGTATCAAAGTAAAATGGGACAAAATTGTCAAACTTATAATATGGTTGTCCCAAAAGTTCAGAGCCAGAGGTTGTGAGTACAATTATTAATAAAACAATCCATAAATTTTTCATAATGATATTATTTAATGCCGTTACTGATTTCTGCTGATATTCACCCATGTTTTTCCAATTGCGGATTGTTCAACGGCATCCAATACTTTTTGACACTGAACGCCATCCTCAAAGTCTGGGCTGAAAGGGGCATCTTCAATAATGGAACGAATGAATTCTGCTATTTCAATGACAAACGAATCGGCATAGCCAATTCCATGTCCCTGCGGCCACCATCCACCGTTGTATGGATGGACACTGTGGGTAACATTTATTTTTCTGAATCCTGCTTCTTGCGGAGATTGTGTATTATCGTAAAAAAGCAGCGAGTTTTGCTCTTCGAAATTCCAAAATATTGAACCTTTTTCTCCGTTTACCTCTATCGTATTGTAGTTTTTACGGCCGGTGGCCAAACGTGTTGATTCGAAACACCCAGTTGCCCCGCCTTCAAAATTTACCAGAAATTGGGCTACATCGTCAACAGTAACAGTTCCTTGAGGGCCATCGGGATCATTACTGTCAACAGGGCGTTCTTTAATTAAAGTTTGTAGGTTACCGCAAACCTCTTTGAAATTCAAACCAGTTATAAAACGGGTTGCATCAACTGAATGTGCACTGAGATCGCCCAACGGGCCCGAACCAGCAATTTTTTTATCGAAACGCCACACCATTCCAAATTTTGGATTGGTTATCCAATCTTGTGCATAACGGACAAAAACATGGTAAATTTGTCCAATCCTTCCTTCCAAAACTAACTGACGGGCCAAAGCCATTGATGGCGTAAAACGGTATGAATAGCCACAACAATGTTTCACTTTGGCCTTTTCAACCGCTTCCAACATCTCAATGGAATCGTTTAAACTATTTGCCAACGGCTTTTCACATAGGATATGCTTACCGTTCCTTGCTGCCTCAATGGCAATTTCTTTGTGCAAATAATTAGGTGTTGCAATGCTGATTAGATCAATGTCATCTCGGGAAACAACTTTATGCCAATCCGTTTCACAGCTTTCCCAACCATATTTATTGGCAAACTCTTTCAAATTTTCCATGCTGTCATCCGCACAAATACACTTCATGTTTATCCTAACCGGAATATTGGTCCACATGGCAGCGTTGCGAAAAGCATTCGAATGGGCTATCCCCATAAACTGGTGTCCAATCAAAGCTACACGTATTTCTTTTTTTGACATCTTTTATCTGGTTATTATATTTTTCGGTTTTAAGTATTTACAAGAATCATTGGTAGGACTATTCCGGGTACTTTACAGAAACCTAAAATTCATTTTTTATAAGATTTGCAAACTTCAATAAACTGCTGGGCTGCAGCCTCAATTTCAGAATCAGTCGAGTTGATGTTAATTCCCCAACCTGCACCCAGACCGCCATCAACAACCCCAATACTAATGTTCATGGCTCGGCTTAAAATATCATCGGTTTTAGGATATGAACCTTTTGTATGAGGCCGTCCAACTTCTTTTAGGTGCTTTAGCACATGTTCCATATTGGCATATACATGCCATCCACTTTGGTCTATTGTTTTTGACCCTAACTGTTTTGAGATTTTCTGTGCTTGTTCTTTGGTATCAAAAATCACGGTGCAAAGGGTTGCTGCATCGCCACCGGGGTCATTCAGGACACGAAAGTTGAAACCTTTTGCTTCAGTCATCAGGCTTTTCAATTTGTTTTTCTTTTCCTGTAATACAGCAACAATTTTATCTAACTTTCTTAATTGGGCCAACCCAGCAGCCCCTGTTATTTCATTCATCCTAAAGTTTAGACCAAGTACACTTCTGGCACCTACTTCAACCCCAAATCGATTTGGTTTATGTCCTTGGTCATGGACCCCAAATGCAGTTTCGTAAAGTGTTTGATTATCTGTAACTACCAAACCCCCGTCACCACTATTAATGGTTTTAAAAATATTCAATGAGAAAGCCCCTATATCCCCTATTGTGCCGACTTTCTTACCTTTATATGAAGCACCCGCAGCCTGGCAACAATCCTCGACAACCATCAAGTTATATTTACGGGCAATTGCCATAATTTTATCCATATCGCAGGGGTTTCCTAACATGTGTACAGGCATAATCGCTTTGGTTCTTGAAGTTATCCGTTGCTCAATATCTTTAGGATCAATGGTGAGGCTTTCGTCAATCTCAGCTAGGATAGGGACCAAGCCTGTAAAAATGCACGAACTATAACTGGCTACAAATGTGTAGGCCGGCACTATAATTTCATCTCCTGGCTTGAGCCCCATCGCAATAAGCGAACAAAGCAATGATGATGTCCCTGAGGAAGTTGCTAAAGCAAAGCTCGCACCGCAATAATTGGCAAATTCCTTTTCGAGGGTTGAAACTTTGTGTAAAAATTTCGGGTCATCCTCATTACCATAACGAAACAGATAGCCGTTTTTCATAACTTCCAGAACGGCATCTATCTCTTCTTTTCCATACCAATATGTTCCTGGTCCTGGCATAATAAGTACTATTAATTGATTGTTTTGTTTGACTAAATTGCAGTAGCATCCTATAAGGCTGCCCATAAGAGAAACCTGGCTACGGAAATATTCCATAGCCTAAATCCGTAACCAGGTTAAGTTTAATTGAGGATAAAAATCAATATCCTGGATTTTGAGTGATGGCACCATTTGAGCGATCCATCTCTTCAGCGGGGATAGGGGCTAGGTTATGATAGGCATCATTAAACAATGATCCTTTGTCGTTTTGGTAATTAGTTGCATAGGCCCTCATTACCTGCCCAAATCTTTGCTGTCGGATCAAATCAAATCGTCTATGGTATTCCATTGCCAGTTCAACCCTTCTTTCTCGCCAGATAATAGTCCTTAGACCATCCTTATTACTGACAGTTACCGGTGGCAGGTCCACCGTAATACCAATGGCCTGATTGGTCCTTTTGGGGTCCATTGGGTTGGTATTCCGTGCCCTCTCCCTGACTGCGTTAAGGTAGGACAAAGCCTCCTGTGGTTTGTTGTTTTCATTTAAAACTTCAGCATACAATAGGAGCACATCAGCATATCTTAAATAGCGTATATTATAACCCTGGTCATTTATCGGATTGTCGCGTTCATTGGGAGCCAGGTAGATTTTTCGATTGTGGTAACCCGTTGGGGATTCTGAGTTATCGATCACATCATTTCCACCAAATACATCGCCGGTAAAGGTTATGGTATAAATTAACCGTGGATCACCTGTCCCCAATTCGTTCTTTAAATCCTCTGTAGGACAATCAAAACCCCAACCACCATTTTTTCGGCTCCAGCAGAAACGGGGCAAGCCAGTCCCTTCAGACCCACCACTGGATTGCGTGTTTTTATGTTGGATCTCAAAAACGGATTCTAACCCATTTTCATATGGTTTAGTAAAAATCTTACCATAATCGTCAAGGAGGGAATATTGATTTGATAACACGACATTTGCAAGCGCTGTTTCTGCCTGAGCATATTTTTGTCTCATAAGGTACGCTTTAGAAAGCATGGTATAGGCTGCACCACTTGTTGCCCTGCCAAGGTCAGCTCCAGAATATTCACTTTTTAACGGCAAAGCCTGGGCCGCTTCTGAAAAGTCTTTTTCAATCTGGTCCCATGTAGCATCAAAAGAGGCACGTTCGGCTTGAAGCTCGCTTGGAAGCAGTGGGGCAAGAACAAGTGGGACACCACCAAAAGTAGAAGCAAGGTGGAAATAATAAAAGCCCCTAAGAAATTTTGCCTCAGCAACGGCCCTATTCACTAATTGAGGATTAATACTCTCAACGTCAATAGATTTTTTAATCACAATATTGCAATTGTATATCCCTTTATAACATATAGTCCAAAGTTGAAGGCAAATTGCATTGGATGCAACAGCCCTAAAGCGGGACAATTCGTACATTGCAGCCTGATCATTGATATCCCCTCCCCCTTTTTCCGAATCATCGGTCATAATGTTGCCCAAAGCAAATAATGGGGTTTCAAATTCAGATGCTCCCAAATAATTGTAAGCATCTGTTAATCCTTGCAATAACTGGTCAGGTGTTTTATAAAAGATATCTTCCGTAAGAACGCCATAAGGAGGCCTGTCTAGATAACCGTCACAACCCGCCATCATGGTAAGCATGAAGATTACAAATACTACCATTATATTGTTTTTCATAATTTTATATTTAACAGTAATTAAAAATTAATATTTACACCAGCCATAAATGTTCTTGGCTGCGGATAAACGCCATAATCAATTCCTACGTCCAGGAGTGTGCTACTGCCTAATTCTGGATCGAGACCTGAGTATTTTGTAAACGTAAATACGTTTTGTCCACTAAAGAACAACCTCAATGCCGATACATGCAGCGCCTTGCACGCCGATTGTGGGAGTGAATAGCCCAATTGTATATTTTTGATGCGCAGATAGGATCCATCTTCAACATAAAATGAAGAGTTTCTATAATTGTCATTTGAAGTATTTGAAGTTATTATAGGCTGTGTATTGGATGTGCCTTCCCCACGCCACGCATTATTATATGCCTCTTTACTTACGTTAAAATAGCCAACCGGTGCATGCGTGAAATATTTTGTTGCACTATAAATTTCGTTGCCAAAAGATCCCTGCAAAAAAACACTAAAGTCAATATTCTTATATTTTAGGCTGGCATTGAACCCCATTAAGAAATCGGGAAGTGGGCTTCCAAGATATGTCCTGTCATTTTCATTTATGATCCCATCGGGACCAGTTGGGTTACCATTCTCGTCTGGTGAACCGGCAATATCTTTGAACCTGATATCCCCTGGCTTTGCCCCTGGCTGTAAGCCTGCATTAACTTCGCTTTGGTTCTGAAATATACCGTCGGTTACAAACCCAAAAAATGACCCTATGGGGTGTCCCACCTCAGTTTTTGTAACCAGGCCCAATCTTGACTGGCCACCGAATATTGCCCCTCCTGAACCTAAGCTTACCACTTTATTCTTAATTGTTGTAAAATTAACTCCTACTTCATAACTGAAATCTGAAATTTTATTCCGATAATCGGCCTGTATCTCAACACCCTTGTTTTGAACAGCGCCCGCGTTACTCCAAGGATTGGACGGATAGCCTGAATAATAGGGCAACGGAACACTTAAGAGCATGTCTTTCGTATCTTTGATATAGTAGTCTGCACTCAATGAAAGTTTATTCTGAAAAAGATTTGCATCCAATGCAAAATTTGTTTGTTCAACTGTTTCCCATTTAATTTCGGGGTTGCCAATGCTACTGGGCGAATAACCTTGCAGTGCCACATTCCCAATCGTATATCTTCTGGAATTTCCACCGCTGATTAGCGACAAATACGAATAATTGGGAATATTTTGGTTGCCGATTTGGCCCCACCCAAAACGGAGTTTGACATTATCTATAAATCCTGCGTTTAAATTTTTAAAGAAGTCCTCCTCACTTACCCTCCAACCAATGGATGCAGAAGGGAATTTACCCCAATTTTTTCCGTCTGCGAACCTTGAAGAACCATCAATACGATAAGTAGCCGTAACCAAATATTTGTCTTTAAAACTATAGTTGACCCTGGCAAAGTAAGACAGTAACGAATTTGAATTTATATTTCCGGTAATTTGATCAGCAGCCGTTGCAGCTTGTAAAACTCTGAAACTTTCATCGTTAGAAGGAATATTCTGTTTTGAACCCGAAAAACCTTCATTTTTGTACTCCTCCGAAGTAAACGCCGCCAATGCAGTCAGACTGTGATTATCAGCTATGTTTTTTGTGTAAGTAAGCATATTTTCCCAGACCAGTCCTACTCCTTCTGAATATCCCCGGCTAACAGAGTTGTTGCTACGTTGTTCCCAAGGAGCCAGAAAGAAACTTGGATTAAAAACATAACTATTTGAATTATTGACATCCAAGCCAAGGTTTGACCTAAAAACCAAACCATCAAAGATTGTATAATCCAAATATGCATTTCCTGAAGTCCTGAAATTTTTGGAGGTATTAAAGGTACGGGCAGCAAAAGCAACTGGGTTATACGCATCGGTCACGCTGGTAAAACCAAACTTATTAAATTCATAATTCGGGTCGTTTACATCGGCATTGGGGTTAATTACTGGAACCATTGGATCCATATTTATCCCTTCCGAGATAAGGCCAAATGAAAATCTGGCACTTTCTGGGATTACATTCCTCAACGAATTGGTAACCCCCAAATTAATTCCCACTCTTATTCTTTTTGAAACATTCAAATCGGTATTTGACCTAAATGAATACCGGTCGTAGTCAGACCCAAGAATTAGGCCTTCTTGCTTAAAATAGCCACCACTAAAAGCATATCTTACTTTTTCGGTCCCACCGGTTACTGACAAAAAATAATTCTGCGTAATACCCTGTTGGGTATATTCGTCCCACCAGTTTGTGTCATATCCTTTTTGATATTCCGACTCCAGGTTTGGTTGAACAGATGTTCCGCCATTCTGGTGTGCGGTCTTGATCATGTTGTAATATTCGTCCGAATTTAATTGGACCGGATCTTTCCACGTGGAGGAAACCCCAATATAGGATTCGAACATTACTTTAGTTTCTCCCGTAGAACCTCTTTTTGTAGTTACCAATACTACGCCATTTGCTGCACGTGCCCCATATATCGCTGATGCTGACGCGTCTTTTAAAATTTCTATACTCGCTATATCTGCTGGGTTCAAATTGTTCATATTATTAAACGGCATCCCATCGATTACATATAGAGGACTATTATCATTCACAGTACCGAGTCCCCTGATGCGGACATTGACACCTGCTCCAGGAGAACCGCTCTCCGAAGTCACCATAACACCAGCGGCCCTCCCCTGAAGAATCTGTGTTGTATTCGAAATAGGGGACAGACCAATGGTTTCAGAAGATATCGATGCAACAGAACCCGTAATATCACTCTTTTTCATGGTACCATAGCCAATCGTAACAACTTCCTCAATTCCGATGGCATCTTCAGTCATGCTCAGATCAACTTTAGCTTTCCCCAAAACTGGAATTTCCTGTGTCCGCATCCCTACAAAAGAGAACACCAAAGTAGCATCCCCCGGAATATTTGGAAGTGAATAATCTCCATCAATATTAGTAATCGTTCCATGCCCGGTGCCTTTTAAGACCACGGTTACTCCCGGAAGTGGTTGTCCGGCAGGGTCGGTTACGCGTCCTGAGACGGTGATCTCTTGTTGAACTGCACTCTCTGTTAAACTTGTCGAGATAGCAATTTGCCTCTTATCGATTTTATAGGTTACATTTGTCCCTTCAAAAATCTTGTCGAGTATCTCAGCGATCGATTTATTCTCAACTTCTATACTTACCGCTTTTTCGACATCAACTGTTTTGGCGTTATAGATAAAATAAAAATCGGTTTGATTTTCAATTTGTCCCAATACACTCCTGATGGATGTATTTTTCAGGTTCAGGCTCAGACGGTTTTGCTGAGCATGTGTGTTTGTAGCAAGAATTTGGACCACACTTACCAGTATGACAAACAGCGTTAGTCTCATCGTTTTTAACAGTTTTGATCTCCACAAAAGCTTAACCGCAGAAATCCATGAATAATAATTTTTTTTCATAAATTTGTAATGATTTGAGTTTTGTAATTCAAATTTTTATGTGCCCGAAGTTTAAGGATCTTAAGCACATAAGACACAGAGAAGGAGGTGTTTGCCGCATCTCCTTTTTTTACTTAATCGGTTTTATTTCATAGGCACTCTTTTAGGTTAATTTCGGTTAATTATTAGTAGAGCTTTATTATTGTTTTATTGACATCATCTCTGCTTAGACTATAATTGACGTGACATGTGTATTTTATGTAATCCAAGACTTCTGAGAGATCCTCGTCTCTGAAGGTCGCATTAAACGCGGGTTCGTATATAGCAGGATCTTCAACAATAAAATATGCATTAAATTTACGTTCCAGAATTTTAATGACTTCATCCAGTGGGGTATCCCTGAAAACCAGTAGTCCATCTTTCCAGGCCGTATAATCACCGATTGTGGTTTCCTTTACCCTGACCTCATTTGTTTTGGTATCATATGCTGCTATTTCTCCCGGTTTTAATTGATACCTGAAAGATTTATTTTTTGAAAGCAAAAGCTCAACAGCGCCCATTTCCAAGGCAACTGTTATCTCCTTGTTGTCGGGGTAAGCGTTTACATTAAACCTGGTGCCCAAAACTTTCACTTTAAAATCATTAAAACTAACCGTCAGCGGAATTTTTCCATTCTTCCGTACATCAAAATAGGCTTCTCCTTTTATTACCAGGTCGCGGTTGTTCAGCGAATAGTTATTGTTGTATGTTAACGTACTGCCGGAATTGAGCCATACAACAGAACTGTCGGGTAAAATCACTTCGGATATCTGTTTGTATTTGGCAACGACCGAAGTATATCTTAGTTCGGTTTCACTATCGGTAAGTTGATTTTTCAGATAAAATGCCAACGGCAGTGTGCAAAGGAAGAGTAACAGAACAGCAGCGTATTTCAAAAGAAGGTTTATTTTTAAACTGAATGATGTATTTTGTGAATTTAATCTTGCCTGTAGCTTTTTGTATGAATTCTCGATTCTGTATTCCGGCATGTTATTGGTTGAAGCCAGAAAAGCCCATGCTGCTTTTGCCTTATTGTATATCTTTTCGCTTTCCGGGTCTTGCTCGATCTCTGAGAATAATTCCTCTTTACGTCCCGGCTCAATGCAGTCTGCTGCGAGATTTACAATATCTTCAGTATTTTTCATATTTCGTTTCATTCACTTATTATTTGCACGAAATTGAATGTACCCTATATGAAATTTCTAAAAAAGTTGAAACAAAGCGCCAAAAACAGACTACTATTCAAAAAATCAGCATGTTATGAAATAAAAATATAGGCCACCAATGGGAGGTAATCTTTTAATGCTGTTTTAAATACCTTCAGGCCTCTGGTTATATGCCCTTCAACAGCTTTGGTGGTAATATTGAGTTCTTCTGCTATTTCCCTGTTTTTCAGTCCTTCGAACCGGCTCAGCATAAATACTTTTTTGCACTGAGGAGGTAAGTTTTCCAACGTTTTGTCAATGATTTGCTCAATCTCGTTAAAAACCAGGACTGAAGTGTCAATTGCATCTAAAGCTTTTAGATTTTGGTTCAATTCATTCGGAGCGGCTATACCTGAGGTGAATAGTTTTTGTCTGTAGCGTTGATCCCGAAGCCGGTATAAACAATTGTTCCTTGCAACAGAATATAAATAAGAACTAACATTCATATCCTCCTTTAAGGTTTGCCGTTTCTCCCAAAACGTTGCAAATGTATCCTGCACAATATTCTCCGCGATGTCATCTATGCGAATGAACTCATAAATAAAATAATACAATCTCGGGAAATACCTATTGTAGAGAACTTTAAAGGCAACATCGTCGCCATTCATAATTTTCTTTACAAGTTGTGCTTCGGGTTCAGTCATTTCAATTAATTCCAGGTGTGACAAAACTAACAAAAAAACAAAACTTAGTCTAATCAATCCGTCCAGCAAGGAATCTCATTTTTTGTTCAGATACTCTGCCTTCTTTGTCATTAATGCCGAAACGTAATTGATCCGGATTAATATATGGCCAATGCCTTAGCGGAGTAAAAGCAAAATTTGTCATCCCAGCTTCAATTTGAGCTTCCCCATGTCTTCGCTAATCTTTTTCTCCAGTACTTTGGCATAGATCTGAGTAATGTGAATACATTTATGTCATCGATCGTGAAGATTAAACTTATTCTATCCGAGTAGCTCTTCCTGAGGAATCCTCGCAGAACGTTTATTCAGGAACATAAGATCCCTGAACGGTTTTTATGGTTTTAAATTGACCTGATTGGTTTTTATACAATTCGAAGATACTGTCACCCATCCTGAATGTTTTAATAAACGTGTAATCTGAAACTGCATAACGAAACGGCGTTGATATACAAAATTGAACAAACGTAAATCGATAATAGTTTTCTGACCTATGATTTTAAAGATAGCTATAAAAAGCTGTTTGAAGCAAGGTCTGAACGGCTGCTATAGCAACAAGCCATGGCGTAGATTAATGATACCATGAAAAGCTAGGCATAGACGAAAGTACTTCATGATTTTGCAGACATATTATGATATCGAATAGGAAAAACAGGAAATTACCCGGTTTTATGGGAAGTATATCTAAAACTCAAATATTACAGCGCATATTTTAAAATCCGGGGATAAGCTCATATCTTTCGGCACCAAAAACTGATTACCGATGCTTGATAAAAAAGGTTTTGAGGATTTTTTCAATTTGTACTACAAGCCACTCTGTTATTACGCCCGGAAATTTCAATTGGACCATTTTGAGTCAGAAGAAGTTGTGCAAAGTGTTTTTGTGAAATTGTGGGAAATAAGGGAGAACATCACCATTGAAAGATCAGTTTCAGCTTATTTATATTATGCTGTTCGTAACCAATGCATCAATCATCTGAAACAAAAAAGCATTCTTTCCAGAAACAAAGACCAATATATTTCGAAGATTGAACACGCCAGGCTTTTCGCTGCCATTAGCGGGGAAGACGGAATTTCTGCATTAATTGCCAAAGAATTCGAACAACAAATTAACCAGGCTATAGAAAATTTGCCGGTTAAATGCCGCGAAATCTTTCTCCTGAGCCGGAAGGAAAATCTTTCAATGAAAGAAATCTCAGACAAGCTCGAAGTATCAACCAATACGGTGCAGAGGCAAATTTCAATTGCGATTACAAAATTGAGAGAAACGTTAAAATACTATATCACAGTGGTTTTTGCGATCCTCAGTCATTTTTTTTAAAAAAAGTTTAAAATCCTTTTACTGACGTTTCATTTTAAATTGTCTTACCTATAGCATCAAAAAATCTATGACTAAGATTAATGAAAATAACATAATCCGGTTTTTGTCCGGTCAGGCGGATGAAAAAGAAGCCCGCGAAATTCTTCAATGGAAAAACGGCAGTGAAGAAAACAGGAAAAAATTCCGGGAGATCGAAATTGCCTGTAATGCATCTGAGATTATCATGAATCCCGAAAATTTCGATTCCTCTGCTGCCCTCCTGAAGATTCGTTCAAAACTGCAAAGAAACAAAACATTTTATTTAAAGAAATTTATTGGGTATGCAGCAACCGCGGTCATTGCGATTGGGCTCACCTGGTTTGCGCAAAGATATTTCCTTGCCGAAGAGGAAGCCATAGCAACAGCCGAAACGGGCTCCCAAAGTGTTGAAACGCCTTCAGGAGCAAAAACTCTTGTCACACTGGAAGATGGAACGAAAATTTGGTTAAACGCCAACAGCAAATTAGACTATCCGGCGCATTTTTCAACCGATAAAAGGATTGTGAGGTTGGAAGGGGAAGGCTTCTTCGAGATAGCCAAAGAAAAGGACCGCCCTTTTGAAGTGTTTACTTCAGATTTGAAGATTAAAGTATTGGGAACTGTTTTTAATTTGAAATCTTATCCCGAAGATGGATTGATCGAAACAACGCTGATAGAAGGGAAAGTGGCCCTCAATAAAATGACAGAGGGGGAACAAGACCACGAGCTTTATCAACTGGAAGCTAACCAACAAGCCATGTTTGTCAAAAAAGAAGGCTTTCTGACAAAAGATGAAATGGTTACGGCCGGCATTACATTCGACGAATCGGCTATACGGATGCATGAAAAATTGTTTATAAACGAACATATTGACACGGAAGCAATAACGGCGTGGAAAGACGGGAAAATGATCTTTAAAAATGAGACATTCGAAAGCATCGCAATCAAATTGGAACGAAGGTATAATTCAAAAATTACTTTCCGGGATGAAGCTGTAAAATATTATCGTTTTTCCGGGAAGTTCGATGAAATCAGTATCGAACAGGCGCTTAAAGCACTTCAGTTCGCTTCGGCTTTTAACTATAGTATCAACCAACAGAATATAATTATAAGAAGATGAGTCTTTAAAAAAATGAACCGGCAATTTCTCGCAAAAATTAACCGGTTCCTGAATTATAAATACTTTAATTAATTCTAGACAAAACTATGAAAAAAAAACGATCAGGTTTTCTTTTTTCAAAAAGGAAACCGCAAAAATTTTGGATTATGTTTAGGTGGATCTCTTTTTTTATGCTGTTATCCATACTGCATGTGTCCGGAGCCGTGTTTTCGCAGGGAACCATCAGTATTTCTCAACGAAATGTGACCATCAGGCAGGCGCTTGAAGAAATTGAACAAACAACCAATTACAAGTTTCTGTACAGTAATGAGAACATTGACGTTGGAAGGGTAATTGATCTGGACGTCAAAAATGCGGACATTGAAGCCACGTTGACGGCTATTTTCAAAGGGTATAAATTTTCATACCAGATTTTTGAAAACAATGTGGTGGCCGTGAATATAGGGGGAAGCCAACAAAACAAAGTGATTACCGGCCGCGTAAGTGACTCCTCCGGCGCCCCGCTTCCCGGGGTGACTGTAGTGGTAAAAGGGACTACAAAAGGAACCATTACAGACAGCGATGGCCTGTATTCTCTTTCGAATGTACCGGGTGAGGCTACGCTCCTGTTTTCTTTTGTGGGGATGAAAACCAGTGAGATGCCTGTTGCAGGTAAAACCCAGATCGATATGGTGCTGGAAGAAGAAACGATCGGGCTGAACGAAATTGTAACGGTAGGTTACGGTACTCAAAAGAAAGTGAACCTAACCGGCTCGGTTGCCACAGTGCAGTCAGACGAGCTGGTAAAAGTACCGTCAGCAAACGTTTCAGATGTACTTGTGGGGAAAGCTCCGGGCTTATTTGCCAAACAAAGCCAGGGTGTTCCCGGCGCCGATTATGCCAATCTTAGTATCCGCGGTTATGATACTCCCCTTATCCTGGTTGACGGGATCGAAACTTCATGGACCCGGATGGACCCGAATGAAATTGAATCGATTAGCGTGCTGAAAGATGCGGCTGCCGCTGTTTACGGCTCCAGGGCAGGAAACGGTGTGATTTTGATCACGACAAAGCGCGGGACAACAAACAAACCAAGCATCACCTACACAGCTAATTATACTTTCCAAAACCCAACAACTGTCCCCCAATTTGTTTCTTCGGGACAGTACGCTGAGTTGCTGCGCGAAGGCCAGTTTAATTCAAGTGTGCCTTATACGTATTCTGAAGAAGAGGTGCAAAAGTTTTATGCTGGAAATGACCCCGATTATGTGAATGAAAACTGGTACAAGGCCGCCTTCCGGGAATGGGCACCGATGCAATCGCATAATATGGCGATAAGGGGTGGAAATGATAAAGTCAAATACTATATGACCGTAGGTTACCTGGACCAGTCCAGTATATACCGGTCGGGCGATTTAAGCTTCAACAGGTACAATGCCCGCTCAAATGTGGATGCACAAATTACCGACCGGCTTTCCGCTTCGCTTGACATGTCCTTCCGTAATGAAATACGCCACGCCCCTCAAACATCCCTGGACAATATTTGGATTAACCTGAAAACCGCATTACCTGTATGGTCTGCTTCTCTTCCCGATCCCACAAGAGGAGGGGCATATTCCGGCTTTTTGGAAAGAAGCCCGGTCGCTCAAACAGTTAGCGACCTGACCGGCTTCAACGACGATATCCAACGGTATTTTACCGGAAAGATCAGTTTAAAATACAAGGTTCCCGGTATAAAAGGCCTGGAAGCAAATGCTGCGCTTAACTATTCAATCAACAATAAATACAATAAAATACAGGACAAGCCCTTCGAAGTTCTCACCTATGACCACGCCAACCAGCAGTATATTTCCTGGGGAACCAACGGGGCCAACTCATTGAGTGAGACTTCTTCTCAATATACGCAATTGTATCCGTTGGTATCATTGAGTTATGACAGAAACTTTGGAAATCATTCCGTCCGAGGCTTCCTGTTGGCTGAAGGAATCGATACCGATTATTTCTTTATGTCTGCGGGCCGGGTCGATTTATTATCGACTGAAGTTCCCTACCTGTTTGCCGGATCACCCGACAATCTCACCAACAACGGGGGTGCCACGGAAACAGGCCGGATCAGCTATGTTGGCCGTGCTAATTATTCATATAAAGAAAAATACCTGTTGGAAGGGACATTCCGCTTTGATGCCAGCCACAAATTCCCTGAAGATTCAAGGTGGGGATTCTTCCCAAGCATATCAGCCGGCTGGAGGGTTTCCGAAGAACCGTTTATTAAAACCAATGCTGCATGGATTGACAACCTCAAGCTTAGGGCCTCTTACAGCAAATCGGGCAATGACAATGTGGAGGCATTCAAATACCTGACGGGTTATGAGATATTGACTGCAACTTCCAGTGTGTATGTATTTGGAAGTGATGTTTACCGTCTGATCAGATCCACGGGGTTACCCAATCCTGATATTACCTGGCTTGACATGACAAATTACAACGTTGGATTGGATGGAACTTTCATGCAGGGCCTGCTTGGTTTTGAATTTGACCTTTTTTATCGTGTTACCGATAATATTTTTGGGGAGCCTCTTAAATCTTATCCTTCTACGTTTGGGGCAACGCTTCCCCAATTGAACCTTAATTCCACGGATGACAGAGGTTTTGAGCTGACCCTGACCCACCGTAACAAAATCGGAAATAATTTCAGCTACAATGTGGCCGGATCGGTAAGCCTTGCACGTGAAAAATACAGGAGATGGTCTGAGAGCCCCTATGAAGATCCCGATGAGATACGGATTTATCAAAAGACCGGTAAATATACCAACAGGTGGATCGGATATAAGTCCGATGGCATTTTCATGAGCCAGGAAGAAATTGACAACCACCCGATAAATCAGGACCAGGCAGGAAATACGACCTTGCGCCCCGGGGATATTAAATATATTGATCTCAACAATGACGAGATTATCGACTGGCGCGATCAGGATGTAATTGGTTATGGGACCTTCCCCGATTTGACTTACGGATTGAATGTGCAGATGCAATATAAAGGGTTCAGTGTCTCGGCATTGTTCCAGGGGGCGTCTTTGTTCAACTCCATGATTGCGGATGTACTGAGGATACCTTTGCAGAACCTTGGCAACCCCTCTGATTTTCATTACAAATATCGCTGGCAGCCTGATCCTGAAAACCCTGATGTCAATATCAACCCAAATGCGAAACTGCCTGCCATCCTTGGCGATGGCACCGGTACGAGCACAAACAATAATAAAGCGTCCGATTTCTGGTTACAGGATGCAAGCTATTTGCGGTTAAAGAACTTTAACATTGGGTATTCCTTACCCAGGAAACTTATAAATAGAATTGGATTTCAAGACGTTAATGTTAATGTAGCAGGAAGTAATTTATTTACTTTCAGTAAATTGGGGATATATAAGAAATCTTTAGACCCGGAAGCTACCGATACCCAAAAATTCTATCCTCCGGTGAAAACCATCTCATTTGGGTTGAATGTCACATTGTAAATCGTTAAAATCATGATTATGAAAAAGATAAAATACCTGTTAATGTCGCTACTCCTGGGTTCATTAGGTTGCCAGGAATTTCTGGACAAAGAACCGTTGGACATCATTTCGGATGCTGCGGTGTGGAACGATGAAAGTTTGATCAATTCATATCTCGCCGACCTTTATTACCGGACTGATTTTATAGAAATCAGGGGCAATTTTGCTGAACAGACCTCATTTGCCATGGTCGCATCCATGGGTGGCGAAGGCCGGTCTTTTGGCACGCACCATCATTCTTACATTGCTTCAACCAATGTGATAACCTCTGCCGGGACTGACCAGGAACTGGATTACTGGAATTATTCAAATATCAGGGATTGCAATTATTTTATTGAAAAAATTAAAGAGTCATCCCTTGATCAGCCCATCATCGATCAAAAGATTGCAGAAGTACGGTTCCTTCGTGCGTACATGTATTTCGAAATGGTGATCCGCTTTGGAGGCGTCCCCATTCTCACGGAAGCTCAAAGCATTGACGCCCCGGCAGAAGAAATATATGTGCCCCGTGATTCTGAAAAAGAAGTTTATGATTTTATTATTGCTGAAACAACTGACCTGGCGCAATTGCTGCCTTCACAATATGAGGCAAAGGACAAGGGGAAACCTACCAAATGGGCTGCCCTGGCCCTTCAGAGCAGGGCTGCCCTGTACGCGGCAAGCATTGCAAAATACGGGCAGGTCCAGTTGGACGGGCTTTTGGGTTTCCCTGCCTCGGACATGGAATATTATGCGCAGAAAAGTTACGATGCATCCAAAGCCATCATCAATAACGGGATCCATGCTCTCTATGAAAAACATGCTGATGCTGTTGTCAACTATCAAAATCTTTTCCTGGATGAATCAGCCGACAATAAAGAGGTCATTATGGCGGAAGTCTATGATTACAGCAAGAACAGGGCACATGCGTTTACCTTGCGGGCCATGCCGCACGATTTCAACGGGACCTTTGCTACCATGTTGTATTTATATGACTTTGTTGAACGGTTTGAATTTGCCGATGGTTCTCCCGGCACTTCTGTGTCGAGGGCACAACTGACCGCACAGGAATGGTCCTCTGATGAGCTTTTTGGGAGCCGCGACGCACGGTTCAGGGCTTCTGTCTTTTATCCGGAAAGCCCGTGGCAAGGTGGAAAAACATTGTTTCATTCCCGGACCATCAGGGATGGGGTAACTTACACGAGCGGTGTTGCGGAAGATGGCTGGCCATACCAGTCGGTTGCCAGGAACAACCAAAGAAGCGGGTTTATGGTCAGAAAACGGTGCAATGAAAACATGAAGACTACGCCTGTCATTAACGATGAAACTGACTACATCATTTTCAGGTTGGGAGAAATCTACCTCAACCTGGCTGAAGCAGCCTTCTATCTGGGACATACCCAGGAGGCGCTTGATGTGCTCAACAGGTTGAGACAAAGGGCAAATATGCCACCAAAGGCAACAATTACCGAAGCAATCCTCCAAAACGAAAGAATGGTCGAACTCACCTGGGAAAACCACAGTTATTGGGACCTGAGGCGTTGGCGAATTGCAAAAAGCGTGCTTGATGGCGTGCGTACAAGGGGGCTTCAATACACCTACAACTACAACACGAAGAAATACAGGATAACATTGATCAATGCAGAAGGGGTGGCGCGGACGTTCCAGGACAGGAACTATTACCTCCCGCTTGGTGTGAACAGGGTAGCCGAAAATCCAAATTTTGTCGAAAATCCCGGGTATTAAAACATATAAGGCCCAATAGGTTCTTATAGGGGCTGTCCAAAAAGTTCTAAAGTTTGCGATTTGCGTCACCTTGTCCGGCAACTGCCGGGTCAGGATCTGATATTAGAACGATGAGATCCCGAAACAAGTTCGGGATAATTCAACTCAAGACTTTTTGGACAGCCTCTTTCGAAAAGAAGCACTTTGCCTTTATAAAAATAAACATTGGTGTCCGATTAAAAATTAATCAATCCTCTGAAACCTTTGTCTTGTTTAACCGCTACGCGGTATTTCAGCAGAAGGGGGTCATTTTTCTACAATACTTATTCTCCTACGGAGATTTTTTCCCCCGAGTAATCGGGGGATATTGTATTGTAGAACAGTACGATGACAACAATGTCATTCCGCGTAGCGGATACACTTTGATTTTAATCGGACAATAGTAAAAAATAAACTCATGTATTATAAACAAATCTCTTATTTGATTCGGATGAAAATATCCGTCCAGATTTTACTTTACTTTTCTTGTTTTGCCGGATATGCCCAAAGCAATGAATTGAAGATTTTTGGCGCCCAGATCCAAAATGAATTTATGGCACCTTCTGCAATAGCTGTTCAGGGAGTACTTGGACAGGCAATATCCGCCAGCGAAAAAGGGCGGCTGGCTGCCCTACCTGGATGGAACAAGGGTCAACTTATCAATATCTTCAGTGAGGAATTCAGAAATAAAAGTGAAAGAAACGACTGGTATGGCGAACACGGCGGAAAATGGCTTTATTCAACTGCGCTTGCCGTTGAACGGAGCAAAGACCCGCATCTAAAAACACTTCTTCTTCAAACAGCCGATTTTCTTATAAGCACCCAAGGGCAAGATGGATATCTGGGCACTTATTCTCCGGCGAGAAGGATTACAAACAAAAAGGCGACTACGCACAGCACTTCCTGGGACGTATGGAACCTGACTTATATGGCGCTCGGATTGCTCGAAGTCAATAAATATTTTCCAAACAATAAATATTTGGGTGCCGCAGAAAAAATAGGAGAACTGTTTTTGGAAACATTCGGTGAAGGAAAAGCCGATATTACCGACTACGGAACCAGGAAAGGAATGTCGGCGACCATAGCGCTCGAGCCTGTGGTTGAACTCTATAAAGTAACCAAAGACGAGCGTTACCTCGGTTTTGCGGAGTGGATTATTCAAAAAATTGAAGCGAGGGAAGGCTTTCGCATGATTTCTGAATCACTCAAAAAAACCGATGCCGAAAATATCGGAGACGGAAAAGCCTATCAATTAATTTGGAATTTGGCAGCCATTGCCAAACTTTTCCAGGTAACAAATAACGACGATTATCTGAAAGCTGTTGAAAATGGCTGGCAGAACATCGTTGATTTTCACCTGACCGAATCCGGTGGGCCATGGGGCGGCATCGGGAAACACCTGGAATGTTTTAACAAAAAAGGCTATTGGAGCCCCTACGGTTTTGTTGAAACATGCAGCACCATGGCATGGATGCAACTGAACCGCGAGTTGCTCCGGATCACCGGACAAGCAAAATATGCTCAGGAAATCGAAAAGTCAGCCTACAACGCGCTGCTTGGAGCACAATTTCCGAACGGGACTGACTGGAGCTATCATTCATTTAGCAACGGAAGCAGGCACATTGCCCACTTCAACGACTGCTGCCCGTCGAGCGGCGCGCTCGCCCTGGAAGAACTGCCCCAGCTTATTTACAGCAAAAAAGAAAACGGCATCGCCTGTAACATTTATACCGCCAGTGACGCGTCATTCTCATTGTCCGGGGCCGGACAGGTCAAAGTTATCCAGAAAACGGACTATCCTTTCGACGGAACGGTTCAATTGACACTGTCGCCTGAAAAAAAGTCTGAATTCCCGCTTTTTCTGCGGATTCCGGATTGGGCTTCTTCTGCGGGAATAAAAGTTAACGGGAAGCCATTTGACACCGGGAAATTGACTCCGGGAAAATATTTTATCATCAGCCGAGCCTGGGGAAAAAATGATAAAATTGAAATCGATTTTCCGGTTGAATTAAAAGTTATTCAGAGGCAGGAATATACAAATGCGCCGCAAGGTGGCAAACCAATTTATTCTACCGAATGGTTTTGCCTTACCAAGGGTCCTCTGATATACTCGTGCAGCGGCTTGATTTACGGAAAAGACCGTGAAAAAACATTTCTTCTTCCTGAAAAAAATGAAGAAGCCTGTTTTGTTCCTGCGGCTCTTCCTTCCGGTTTTAACGGCCCTGCTTACGAATTGAAACTTCCGGGACAGGAAGCGCTGTTGCTTCTTCCCTACTACGAAGCAGGAGGCAGAACTCCCGGTTTATGGCGTCTGACATGGATACAACGTAAGATTCAGTAGTCATGGCTTTTTCCAAAAGATATTATGAGCTCAAAGCCATTTTCAGTTTGTGGAAGCTGTTAACCGTCCTGTTCACACTTTTCGGCGTTTACTTTGCAAACGCTGAGACGATTGCGCTGGTATCGGAAGGGGAGACGAACTATTGTATTGTTTCACCTGTTTCCGCATCTTCAACAGAAAAATTTGCTGCCGAAGAGTTGAAAAAATACTTGAGCCGGATCAGCCAGTCCGATTTTGAAATTGTCACAAAAATTACAGATCACTCAATCATTGTAAGTTCAACAAATTCACTTTTGGAGATTGAACCCCGCCTGGACATTCCGGCTCCCGAAAGGGAAGAATACGGTATTTTTAAGTGCGAAGAAACGCTATGGTTGGTAGGTGGTAGCGACAGGACGGTTTTATATGCTGTTTATGACTTTCTCTCCACGCTAGGTTGCCGATGGATTGCCCCGGACTTCGATTTCTATGAAGGAAAAAGTCAATTCGTTCCTATAAAAACAGAACTCAGTTACACTCATTCTTCTGATCGTATCGAAAAGCCGGTATTAAAATACCGGAAGTTATACATCGAAGAGGGACTTTCCCACAATCCGGAAAACTTGAAAAAAATGGTTGACTGGATGCCCAAAGCCCGGTTCAATATCCTGGTATCACCACTTGATTACGAGGGGAAAGGACGTGTCCGTTGGGACAACTGGCGTGAAGAGTTAACTCCCGAACTGGAAAAACGAGGAATTATTATTGAAGTTGGCGGTCACGGTTATCAAAACTTCCTGAATGCTGACATGGAAAATGGTCAATTGTATGAAGCACATCCGGAATGGTTTGGAATGGACAAGGACGGCAAACGGTCAGCCAATTCTCACATGGTTTTCTGCACATCAGATCCCGAAGCTGTATGTTATTTGCAGGGTAACCTGCTGGCATATTTGAAGGCGCATCCGGAAATTGACATTTTTGATTTTTGGCCTCCGGACAGCGAAACCTGGTGCGGGTGCCCGGCTTGCCAGGCATTGGGTACGGAAACCGACCGTCATGCGCTGCTGGTTTCGAAAACGGCGCAGTTTCTCCAGGAAAAACTTCTGTCCGTCCGTCTGGAATGCCTGGCATATAGCCGATATACCAAACCTCCGCAAAATGAAATCCTGGACAGGAATGTTTTGTTGGATTTTTGTCCGATCAACCAAAATTTTGAACACCAGATTTACGAGGAAAAATCGGAAAACAACAAAGCATATAAAGAAAACCTTCTTTCCTGGTTGAAACTATTTGACGGCGATATCAGCATTTATTCTTACTATCGGAAATATGCCTGGCGTAGCCTGCCGGTCATCATCCCTCATTACATGCAGAACGACCTCCGGTTCTATCGTGATTGCGGGATTAAAGGGATTTCGGTTTATTCGGAACCCGGCGATTGGTTCACTTATGGGGTGAACCATTATGTGCTGGGCCATTTGGCGTGGAACCCGGAAATTGATGTGGATAGCCTGATTATGGATTATTGCACAAAATTATACGGAGATAAAGCAAATCTGGCTGTTTCGGTTTATGGCGAACTTGAAAATATCGTACGCTTTGTATGCAAAATACCTCATACAGCACTCAAAACCACAAATCTATACAACGAATATATATCCAGATTAGAAGTTTGCAGCATTAAAATTGAGGCTGCCTTAAATCTGCATAATTCAGAAGATCCCTTGTACCGGCACCTTCACCGCCTGAAACTAATGGTTGAGTATGCAACACAAAGTGCTCGTTTAATGAAATTTACCTCAGAAGAGAATAAAGAAAAAGTGGACGAGATCGCTGATGGCATAAAAATATTGATGAACGAACACACTTATGCAGGCGTGTTTATTCCACGGTAATGCGACCAAAATAAAAAATAACAGTTATGTTTAAACAGATCATTGAGATAGTAGAAAAAAGAAAGCGCCTGGCTACAGCGAAAGCCGGGTATATTTTTGCGTTGTTTCTCTTTCTGTCTGTTTCTGTTTCCTGTGGGGGTGACGACCGTGCAACCGATGATGCAGATGTGAAAAAAAAAGCTGTCTATTTTGTCGATTCGAAAAACGGGAATGACACAAATGACGGAACTTCGGAAGATAAACCATGGCGTTCGTTATCGAAGGTAGAAAATGCAAAATTGTATCCCGGCGACACGGTTCGTTTCAAAAGAGGTTCAACATTTACGGGTTCTCTGAAAATTAGCGATTCCGGTAATTCGCAGAATTATATTACCTTAACTGATTATGGCGACAGCCAATTGCCGGCTCCGGCTTTTACAAATCCCGTGTTTGATCCTGAGAAGAACAATTTTGGGAATTGCATCCGGCTGAAAGGAAGTTTTATTCTTCTCGAAAATATTTATTGTCACAACACTGTTGCCGAATTGCCCGCGACTGCAGGAGGTTTTACAACCATGTGGGAACTGGGCGCTATTTATATTGATAAAACTGCGGAGTATTGCATTGTCCGGAAAAATGAAATCTTCGATTGTGGGGTTGGCATAAAAAGTTACGGACAACATACACTCATCGAAAATAATTTCATCCACGATTGTAACCGTGTGTTAAAAGAATGGGGTTGGGGGCCAATTGGTATCTGGCTAGGTGGCGATTACCAGGAAGTTTGCCACAACCGGATATTCAACTACAGTGCTGTTGACCCACGAATCACGTGGGGCCCTGACAGTTACGGGGGCGGGGCTGACGGCGGCGCCATCGAGATTGACGACGCGCGGGTTCCAAAATCAAACATTTCCATTCACCATAACTACACACGCGATTGCCAGGGGTTTCTGGAAGTTACCTGGACGGATGTTCTGCAAAACCCGTCCTACACCGGTTTCAAAATACACCACAATGTGAGCGATGATTATCAGCAGTTTGTGGCCTTGTGGCGCGGGGAAGCCTGCCGGATTGACAACAACACCATCATCCGAAGGAAAAGGAATGTTAACGACTGGGGTGTTTTCAACATCACCCAGTATAACGCGAAAAACCTGATCAGGAACAATATCGTGGTGGTCGAAAATGACATCGTTATTTTTAATGTCGGAAAGAACGGTACGGCGCAACCTGCCAACATCATCGCAAACAACCTCTACTTTCCAGCATCCGGCGCTTTGAACATGGGCAAAGAGGGACCCGGAACATCTCCCTTTTATGGCGATCCGGGCTTTGCAAACTATGCAGCCGGCAAAAAAGCCGAAGATTTTGCCTTGACAGCCGGAAGTGCGGCAACTGATAAAGGACTAAGCCTCGGTTATACAACCGATTTCAACGGAACAGTCATTCCGCAGGCATCAGTTCCGGACATAGGCGCATTTGAATACCAGAAACAATAAATTGCAACTAAAAATGAAGGTGATAAATAATAACCAAATTAAATATGGACTATCTGAAAAAGCTTTTCCGGTAACATTGTCGCGTTTCTGCACCTGGTACATAATCGGCCTTACGGCTGTCTCATACGCCTGCAATCCTGTTGAAGCTAAAGAAGAAGATCAAATGCCCAACATTGTCCTTATCGTAGCCGATGATCTTGGATATGGTGATTTGAGTTGTTACGGCGCAACAAAAATTTCTACACCAAATATTGATAACCTTGCCTCTGAAGGAATGAGATTTACCAACGCCTATGTTGCCTCATCGTTATGTTCTCCTTCCCGTTACAGCATACTTACCGGTTGTTATTCGTGGCGTACCCAACTTAAAAAAGGTGTGTTGACGCCTTTTGCCCGTCCCCTGATTGAAAAGGATCAGACCACGCTTGCTTCCGTGCTTAAAAAAAGTGGGTATTACACTGCCTGTGTCGGAAAATGGCACCTTGGGTTTAACTGGAAGTTGAAAGACAATAAGCCGTCCGATGCTCATGAATCTGTTTTTGATTCATGGGGTACCGATGCACAGGAACATATTGACTTCTCGGAACCGGTAGGAGATGGACCGATTGAAAAAGGATTTGATTATTTTTTTGGGATTCCCGGGTCCAATAACATGATACCTTTTGTACTGATCGAAAATGATCGTGTGACAGCTCCTCCTTCAATCCCCAATAACTTTGGGGCAAAAACGTTAAGGGCCCCAAATTGGGATATACGGTTTCTCGACCAGATATTAGCCGGAAAGGCGGTCGAAATAATTGACAATCATTTTCAAAATAAAAAAACTGCACCGCTGTTCCTCTATTTCCCCACCAGTGCGATCCACCCGCCGTGCCTGCCTGCTCTTACAAAAGGCATGGGCCATGCGGGAATGAGGGGAGATAAAGTGATCGAATTTGACCAGATTGTAGGCGAATTGGTCAAAGCATTGGAAAAAAATGGGGCACTCAAAAACACACTGATCATAGTCACATCTGACAACGGTCCTTTACCGGGCGATCCGTTCGTGCAGACAGAAAGATTCAAAAACAAAGTTTTTGGAAATGAATTCGACTACTTTCAACCCTATTTTGCAGCATATCAACCCGAATATCGGGGAAACAGCGGCCAGGAAAAGGGCTGGCTTGTTTACGGGCATACCCCGGCCGCAGGCCTGCTGGGTTTCAAGTCGGATGCCTGGGAAGGCGGCCTGTGGGTACCGCTTGTTGTACACTGGCCGGGAAAAATAAAAAAGGGGACCGTTAACGACAAAATGGTTTGCACTGTTGATTTACTCGCAACATTTGCCGAAATCACAGGTGAAAAGCTAAGCGACATTGAAGGCGGAGACAGTTATAGTTTCCTTAAAAACCTGCTCGACGATAATGCTCCGCAAATCCGGAATTCGCTGACCATGGCAGCGGGCAGGTCCGGGGCAATGGTGGTCAGGAAAGGAGACTGGAAATATATTGAAGCTGCAGATCGCGCAACTCAAAACCTGCCACAGGCTTACCCGCCGCCGCCAAACGAATATCCCGGCTTTTCACGCGTATTCGAATCCCAGGTTTATAACCTGAAAGAAGATGTACATGAAAAATTCAACCTGTTTGACAAAAATCCCGAAAAAGCTGCCGAATTGAAAGCAGTTATCTCTCAGGTTAAAAGAAACTTAAAAAGTGAAGACAAATAGTATGGACAACAAGTGGAAATACAATGGGCTAAGAATAACCCCGAACGCAATCGGCTTCTTCATATTGCTGAAACTGTTGCTGATATCCGATGGACAGGCATTCTGCCAGGAAGAGAACAAAAACATCATTTTGCCTAAAGAAGAAATGGTCGATAAAATAAGGGGCGGTTTGCTGGGGCAAATCCTGGGAAATTTAAATGGATTGCCACATGAAATGAAATATATCGATGAGCCCGGCAATGTCAAAAACTACGTTCCTTCCCTGCCTGACGGAGCTTGGTCTGACGATGATACCGATTTTGAGTGGGTTTATGTTGTTGAGATGCAAAAGAACCGCAATGTTTTTCTAACGCATGAGCAAATCTATAATTTCTGGAAAGAAAAGATTAACAGCCGTATTTGGTGCTCCAATCTCTATGCCCGGTGCCTGATGGATATCGGGATAAAGCCGCCCCATACGGGAAGTGGCATATTTAATCCTTGGGCGAACTTCAATATTTCAGGGCAGTTTTTATGCGAAACTTTTGGGTTGATGGCTCCTGCCATGCCTCAAACTGCGGCCCGTATCGGACTGAATTATACGACCATTGCTATTGATAATGAGCCCGCCCAGGCAACACAGCTATTTACTGCCATGATTGCCACCGCTTTCGTCGAAAAAGACATCCATAAAATTTTGGATGCCGGTATCAAAGCCCTTGATGAAAAAAGTGAATTATTGGAAATAATGAATGACGTCAGAAACTGGCATCGGATGTTCCCGGATAACTGGCGGGAAACCCGGAGGCTTTTAAAGGAAAAATACACGAGCGAAGGAGGCAATATCAGGGATACCAATGGACATGAGCTAAATACTGGGTCCATTATAGCGGCTTTGTTGTATGGCGAAGGCGATTTTTCAGAATCACTTAAATATGCCTTCAATTTTGGGTGGGATGCCGATTGCAATGCGGCTACGGTTGGGACAATCATTGGCGTTACCTGTGGCTACAGGTCGATGCTCAATCAAAATGATCCTTATAACCCTGACTGGCAAATTGTGGATCGTTATAAAAATGTAACCAGGGACAACATGCCCATGAACGAAACCATAACAAGTTTTGCCGACAGAATTGTCGAACTCTTTGAAATGATCAACGAACAGCATGGAGGGATGCAGACACTGCAAAACAATGTGGTCGTTTATAAAATTATTGCTGAAAAACCATCGCCTGTTAAAAAACTATCGGTATCAGCCGGTTTGGAGCAAATTCTAACCAACGAACTGGAGTCGGGGATGAAAGCCGGCTTGTTGTCCGGGAAAAAGGAAAACATGGCGCGGGCGGCATATCTTGCTGTTTGCCTTGATTTGGATGCTGACTACGCAATAAGATATCCCGAAAAATGGAAAGAAGCCAGTAATGCACTGAGCGGTTACTGGAAAATTATGACCAATATTTTTCCCAAACAGCACAGTTTTATGGCGTTGGACCAGATTCAGAAAAAATTTAAAAACGCAGGGTTTCAAAAACCGGCGAAAAATTACACCAACCAGGAATTGTGGAATGACAACGTCATCTGGAAAGACCCGAAACTGATATACCAGACAGAGAATTAATTGCTAAATGAAAATAAAATGCCTGAAAAGATTTACTCAACAGCAATGCACCGGTTTTATGTTTTAGGCGCTGTTGGAATTTCCATCGCTGCGTCATCGTGTGCTCCTGCGAAACAAGCTGCAGAAGAAAAACCGAATGTTGTGCTCATACTTGCCGACGACTTGGGTTACGGAGACCTTGGCTGCTATGGCGCCACGAAAATTCAAACCCCTGCCATTGACCAACTGGCAGCGCAGGGGATAAAATTCACCAACGCCTATGTGTCGTCTTCGCTTTGTTCGCCTTCAAGATATACCATCCTCACCGGACGATATGCGTGGCGAACCCGCCTGGAATTCGGCGTGCTGAAAAACTATGACACCCCACTGATTGAGCCGGAACGTACAACCCTTGCTTCGCTGCTCAAACGAAACGGCTATTATACGGCCTGTGTCGGTAAATGGCACCTGGGCCTGAATTGGGCGCTCAATGACAAAGCCCCTGAAAATCCTGAAGAAACAATTTTCAATTCATGGGCCGATAATTTGCAGGAATACATTGATTTTTCAAAACCGGTAAAAGGAGGCCCGGTGGAACGGGGATTCGATTATTTCTTTGGAATGTCGGGCTCAAACAACATGCAACCCTGGGTTTACATCGAAAACGATCGTGTACTGCAGGCGCCTTCCGAAGAACAAAAACCGTATGATTTTATTGCTGAAAATGTAACAAGAGCTCCCGATTGGGACATGAAAACGGTGAACCAGGTAATTACCAACAAAGCGGTGGAAGTCATTAACAGACATTTTGCCAAAAACACGAAACAGCCGCTTTTTCTCTATTTCCCGACCAGCGCCATCCACCGCCCCTGTTTGCCGACATTCACCAAAGGCAAAAGCCAGGCCGGGCTGCGGGGCGATGTTGTGGCCGAGCTCGACTGGACCGTCAATGAAATTATGACGGCATTGAAAAAGAACGGTGCTTTCGAAAATACGTTGCTGATTTTCACGTCCGACAACGGTCCCCGGCCAGGCGACCCCGCGGTATGGATTGAACGGTACAAAAAAGAAGGTTACGAAGAATTTCAGGAATATTTTGATGACTATCAGCCCGAATATGTGAATGAAAAAGGGAATCTGATATGGAAAAACGGATGGCTCACATACGGACACCGGGCTTCAGGTGATTTTAAAGGCTTTAAGCAGGATCCTTCGGAAGGAGGCCTTCGCGTACCATTTATTGTCCACTGGCCAGGTAAGGCAAAACCTTCGACAGTAAACAACAACATGATTTGCGCCGGCGATCTGTTGGCCACTTTTTCAGACTTAGTACGCGACCCATTGCAGGAGAATGAAGGGGAAGACAGTTATAGTTTTCTTCCCAATATGCTTGACAGCAATGCTCCGCCGTCCAGAAATACATTGACCATTGCAAGCGGGAGCAGCGGCGCCCTTATTGCAATCAAGGGCGGGTGGAAATACATTGAAGCGGCTCAGCCCGGCAGATGGCCCGAAACCTGGTACCCCAACGGACCCGGAGACAAAGAGCCCCGGTTGTATGATCTGAACAATGACTATTCGGAAAGAAATAACCTCTATGGAACAATGCCTGGAAAAGCGGCTGAATTGGTGCAAATTATCAATCATGTCAGGGCGAATACGAAAAGCGAAGCAAGATGAAAACAACAATTTCCACCTTATTATTTAGTTTGGGGCTGAATTCTGCAGTAGTTGCGGAACAACCGGCTGACAGGGCGTCGGGTTCTGAAAAAACCATCTTTCAAAAGCCCAATGTAATCATAATATTATCCGATGATCAGGGGTATGGTGATTTTTCCTGCCACGGGAACCCGGTTTTAAAAACTCCGGCACTGGACAAACTGTACAACGAAGGCGTACGTTTTGGCAATTTTCATGTTTCACCGCTGTGCACACCCACCCGCGGACAGTTGATGACCGGCCTTGATGCCATGCGTAACGGGGCGGCCACTGTTCGCACCGGAAGAAACCTTTTACGGCGTGATTTGACCACGATGCCCGAAATTTTCAGCAAAAACGGTTACGCAACCGGTATATTCGGGAAATGGCACCTGGGCGACAATTACCCCGACAGGCCTATGGACCGGGGATTTCAGAAATGTATCTGGCACAAGGGCTGGGGACTTCTTTCCGAAATCGAATTCGACAACGATTATTATGAAACACGCTATCTTGACAGCCTCGAAACAAAACAGTCGGGTGAATACTGCACCAATCTTTGGTTTAGCAAGGCGATGGAATGGATGGATGAAATAGCTGCGAAAAAACAACCATTCTTTACCTACCTGGCGCTGAATGCCCCGCACGGGCCTTTTGACTGCCCCGCACAAGACTATAATTTCTACCGAAACCAGGTGGCAGATAGTGCAACTGCCTGTTTTCTGGGGATGATCAGGAATATCGACCGTAACATGGAACGGCTTGACAACTGGCTGGAAAAATCGGGAT
>OBJA01000335.1_pt1 | contig 43005 bp, 48 predicted proteins | sample 1519751 | NCBI WGS metagenome assembly OBJA01 (sample SAMEA3881238, study PRJEB22517) | soil metagenome | biome: lake sediment; feature: soda lake sediment; material: sediment, water from around vicinity | place: India | collected 2013-12-23 | depth 3 m
ATTACTGATTATTTCATAGATAGGTTCGGAATAATCTTTGATTTTTGATAAATAGGCCGTAGTTGTTTTTTCATCTAAATCATAAAAGATTTTCAAAAGCTGATTGATTGCATCAAGTCCATATTGTTGATAGACCAAGTTAAATAAAGCAACTCCCCGAAAATGAACACCTTCAGGACGTGAACCGTCAGCAGTTATTATTTTCTCTGAAGCATATTTTAGAGCATATTCTAAATGAACATTTAATTCCTTATCAAATAAATCATGACGACCTTGATGAGACATAAATGATAAACAAGACCACTCTGCACATGTTTCATTCATCCAATCTTCACAGCTGTTAGTATCAGCTCCACTAGCCCATAGATGACCTAATTCATGACCGAGCAAACGGTACCAGAAATATTCACTATCTTTTAAGGCCGCTAACATAATTAAATTAGGACGGATATAAGCTCCTCCATCTTCTAAACCGTTACTGACAATGCTGATGATTCGCTTTTTCTCTGCTTGATAAATGGAAGCATAATAGGAAAGGATTTCTTCACTAAGATTAGCGCCCCGATTAATCAAGGTAAGCTCTTCTTCTTTGGTTGTATAAAAATAAATATTATTAAGACGGTTTTTATAAAAGGTTCCAACCCTAAATAGAGCAAGATTATAGTCGCCGTACTCGGCTTTTGAGGCATCATAAACCCATTTATTTAAGTTTTCATCAAAGTTACCGTTAACAAGCTCAAAGTCCTTCCCCTTATCAATGAAGATTTTCACATCATCTAAAGCGATATTTGTTTGTTGGGGATAATAACAAGAATAAAAACTTAAGAGAATTTTATCATCTAAAATGCGGTTATGCCAGCCTTTGACTTCACCGTGGTAACTTAGTTCAATCGATGTAATACCAGAATAACTAATTGTAATTTTTTGAACATCACCGATGAAATCTAGTTTTGTTATTTCTTTTTCAAACAAAGCGACATTGTTATTAATTAATAATTCATCAATCTTCATTTCTGACGACAAATGAAAGATAAAATTGTCAGTCGGCTTGATTTGATAATTAAGCGTTGCATAAAGTTCATTTTTTGAGATTGATAGATTGAATTTTAAATTGTTCATAAAGCTTCTCCTTTGATATGCCTTTCTATAAAGCGACGAATTGGTATTTGTCCATCCAAAATTAGATAATCTCCTCACAGAAGGGGTATTTTGTCGGAAGAGTTAATTTTTTATCATTTTATTAAAGATTATGTATTAAACAATTATGATATATAAGATATTTAAGAGTAAACAAAGCATCGATCCAATTCCTCCGACTAAAGAACCGAAAAACGAGAAGGTTGTTTTTAAATTCATTTTCTTTAATTTTCTTGCTTTGATGATTCCAAAGACTCCAAGCGTTAAACCAATTATTGAAGCGATTGTTGAGAAGATAATCAACATATTTTTAGAAGCGCGTTCATAATCACCAGGACGACCTGAGATAAGAAAGTCAATAAAAGCAATCGCAATTAAAATAAAAGCTGGCAAGGCAAAATATAATGAATATACACTCATCATTTTCATTAAGAATGAACCTTTAGGAACTTTCTTTTTAAACTCAATATATAAGCCCTTTCCACAATGATTACAAAAATTTGAGTCTGGTAATAATTCTTTTCCACAATGTACACAAAACATAGTTCTTCTCACTTTCATGTTTGATTTATTAATAATATTATACAACTTCTTTATCCACAATACAATAGAAAATCATTGATAATAAACCTAATCATTAAAAAAAGTCTTTTTTATTGATATTGAAGAAAAAAGACTTTATTTTTATGTTTTTTAAAAATACTCATTAAGATGATTAAGATAAATGCTTTTAATATTATTCATAGCACTAAAGTAATCATCATTATTTTTGATAACTTTATTAATCGCATCACTTAAGGCATTGCGATTAATCTCCATTACGGGGTCGAAGATGATCTTATTTTTATCAAAGAAAAAGACGGCTTTAACCGATTCAGGATCATCAAATTTCGTTTCAACATAAGTTTTCATTACAGTTGGATATTCAAAATTAGGATTTTCTTCAATTAATTTATCTGTTTCAATAAAAACTTGCGAGAAGACATAAAAGATCTGTTCGGCAGTAATCTCGTTTATGTACTTTCCATGATTAATCATCATTAAGCATGTTGAAGAATTTAGGTTTGTTTTTGTATTGGCCTTATTCATATGATCAGGATATGGGAACGGAACATATCCAAACTTAGAGTTTCCAGATTGATCCCATAAATTACTCGACCATTGTTCTTTCACATAACTTAGATTGCCAACTTGAAAAAGGGAATTTCCCAGATTAAATGATGGGACAGTATAATCCCATCCTTCATCTCCCCAGGTGGTATTGTGATATAAATCCTTTAAAATTGAAATTGCTGAAGTTGCATTTTGAGAATCAAATTTAACATTTAAACTATTAGTATCAACAATTTTTTCTGAAGCAGCATTCATCATCCCTAAATAATATAAAGAAAGATTTCCCGATAAAACACTTTTGTTACCGCTAATTTTACTATTTGCATTCTTAACATAATTTGCAAAGTCTGTATATGTCCATTTACCTTCATTAAATAATTTTGCTGGTGATTCTAAACCTAAACTAGTTAATAAATCATAATTATAATAAATACCACGATTGACATAAACTGTTGCGCCATCAGTGCAATAAGGAAAACCGTAAATTTTGCCATCATATGAATATGTTTTTGCTTTTTCTGCTCCCATATATGGTTTCATTTTTTGATAGAAAGAAGTTAGGTCAACAATAGCATCAGCTGTTGCTAAATCCTTAAACCAATGAATGTCGCCATAGATAAAATCAGCTAGCGGATTATTTGCAAGGGATTGTTGTTTGATCCAATTTCTGCGGTTAATCCCCCAACTTGCATCATTATCCATTGGTACATATATGATTCTACAATTATATAATTTTTCGATTGTTTCTAAGGCTTGGCTTTTTTCGGCTCGATCACGATACGGATAAAAGTCCTCCCATGGATTTTCTTGTGAAATGCTCATAATCCTAATGTTATATCCTTCTAAATCAATTGGAGCCGGATCAACAATCATAATTCGGATTTCAAAATCACAATAGATCGAGTTATCAACAACCGATCTTGCGGTAATTGTAACCTCACCACTCATTTTTGCACTAACTTCACCCTCCTGATTAACTGTAGCATATCGTTCATCACTACTAGACCATATCACTGCTTGCAAAGCTTCTTGCGGAATGATGCGTGCACTTAAGGTAGTTGATTCATTAGTTCCTATTAGAGATTCTCCTTCAATAATGATTTGTTGCGGTTGAATTATTGGAATAGTTTCGGCTTTAACTTCAAGATGAATTTCATCTGTAATTTCTTTGCTATTTTTCACCACAACCTTGATAATTACTGAGCCCGCTTTTAGACCCTTAACTAATCCGGTTTGGGATACAAAAGCTATTGTCGGATTACTTGATGAATAGGTTACATCTTGATTTGCGGTACTAGGTTTAACTTCAACATATAATTGTAATTCTTCGTTAATTTCGATTTCTGATTTTGGTGAAATTAGATCCACTGAAGTTGCTTTAATTTCCTCGTGATTAACATTACATCCTGATAAGGTAATAGGTAAAAGTAATAATAAAATAATAATAAATCGTTTTTGCACTTCATCCTCCAAAAAAAGTTCTTGATTTGATATTATTATAATATGGCTTTGATTTTTAGTAAATAAAAATTTGAATGAGTTATATAAAAACCCTCTTGGAAAAAGAGGGTTAGTTGCTATTTTTGTTGAGGATAACTGATATCATCACTCCATGTTAATAATTCTTGAGCAAAAATATCAATTGATATCAGGCCAGCAGCCCAAAGAAAGGCTCGATCCCGTTCACAAATCTCATGAAGATGAAACCATCCGAGACCGATAAGAATTGGGTTTTCGACTATTTCGGGATCAAATCCTAAAAGGGGCTCTTGATCACCGATATCAACTAAAAATGTAAAAAACTCTGTTTCATGATCATAATCAGCATATACACTGGTTTGTTTAATGATTCGTCCTTTCACATTACATTCTTCTTCTAATTCTCGTAATGCGGCCTTTTCCGGACTTTCGCCTAAATCAATTCTGCCACCAGGTAGACAATTCCACTCTTCATTATTTTGTCGATGTCTTACCATTAAAATTTTACGATCTCTTATTACAAGGCATTGGCTTCGGCCTTTAACTGCCATTTATTTTTCGCCTCTAAAATTATTCATCATTTTGATTATTATTGCTTTCCGTTCCCGGAACAATGATTTTTTCACCAGGAATACCAGTATGATATTCACCAATTAAGCGAATCAATAAATTATTTAGATATTCAACATCAACTTCACCGACAGTTGCTTCTAAATGCGAATTACCAATTCCCGAGTGATCAGTTAAAAAGACATAAGTGCCACCCGTCATCATTGCTTCATTTCGAAGTAAATACTCAGTGTATTTATCAATTCCACTTGAAGCAACCGGAATCATCCTAATTCCTTTTGCACTTGCGGTATTAATTGCATTAAAATAGCGGGTCATATCTTCTTGTTTATCATGAGGTGGAGCATCTAAAACATGAAAAATAAGTTTGGTAGTATTATCGGTGCTCCAGTTTTTCGCCACAGCTTCATCTAAAGCAATATCTACTGCTTCTGGAAAATCACCACCACCTGCTGCTGATTGTTTGGATAGATTTTGTTTTTGAACTTCAATATTAGTTGTAAAGTCAAAATATCTTGTTACATATGCATCAGATAAATCACGATAGAATAATAATGCCAATTTGATTGTCGTATCCGGATGTAAATCTTGTACTTCCGAAATTACATAATCAATTTCCGCCTTTAGATAACGAATTTCGTCTCCCATTGAACCAGTGGTATCAATCACAAACATAATTTCGATGATGTCCTTTTTATTATCTGTTGAGTCTAATTCGTATATTAACGAGGTGTTTTCTAAACTATATTGATAGTTTTCATTAAGGCTTTTATTTTGATGTTTAATGGAAATAAACTCAATATTTAATAATTCTTCTGTTTTTGGAAACAAATAGGCAATGCCATTTGCATTAGTAACGGCTTTATAAATAATATTTTGATTATTATCTGTTAATTCAACAATCGCTCCACTTAATAACACATCGCCATTTTTAACGGTGACATCAATCATATTTAAAGTATCAAAATAACCATTTTGATAATATCGTGTAAAAATTCCTTCTTGAGATTCTTGAGAACCAACAAAAAGCGATTTATAGAAATCATAATTTTTAATATCACTCCACTCACTTGCAGTTAATTGGCCAGCTTGAATGTCAATACCGCTATCTTGACCGTCATCACGGGCGCCTGAAGAATCGCGGGGACCACTAGCAGCACAACCTGCAAATGTGAATATTAAGAAAAATAATAGCAAAATAACAATGGTTTTATTTTTAAATTCAGAATTCATAGTATTCCTCCGTTTACTATTATAACAAAAAAATGAATTGTTTTTTGAAAAATTTTTAATTTAATTAAAAAAACTGGATAAATTGCACGTAATTACCCAGTTTTTATTCTTATTTTAGATGCTTTTCAATCCAAACAAGACAATCATGCATTACCTCATCTTTACAAGTCTCATGGATGATTTCATGGCGTGCGCCTTCATAGAGTTTGAATTCAAGATCCTTAATTTCTAACTTTTGATATTTTTTGTATAATTTCGTAATATCCTTTGAACATCCTCCAACGGGATCATCACTTCCACTGATAATAAAAATTGGCAATTCCTTCGGAACTAGTTCATAATTCTGATTTATTTTCAATAGACCAGCCAAAAAGTCCTTATAAAAACTAACCGTAACAATGCCGCCACAATATTCATCATTGATATATTTATCAACTTCACTTTGATCACGATTCAACCAATCGAATTCAGTGCGGTTTGGTTTGAATACTTTATTATACGAACCGAATGATAAACTGTTTAAGAGGTTGCTGCGGTGTTTTCGCCCCTTTAATAAACATAACATTTTCGAGATAAGTAATCCAAAAGTAATTAAAGATTTCGGCGATTTCGAAGATCCTGAAAGAATCAACCCATCAATTTTTCGTCCATAAAGTTGGACAAAACGTTCAGAGATAAATGACCCCATACTGTGACCAAATAGAAATAATGGTAGTTGTGGATGTTCTTGCTTAATTAGTTGGATAATTTCATACAGGTCCGAAATTAAAATATCGAAATGATTACCGTCTGTTGCATAACCAAAATGCGCTTTCGAGATAATAGATCCCTTATGTCCGCGATGGTTATTAGCGTAGACAACAAATCCTGAATCAACGAGCTTACCTGCAAATTCAGAATAACGTTCAGCGTGTTCCGACATTCCGTGACAAATTAAAACGATCCCCTTTGGTACACTATTTTCACTAAACCACTTATAGCATTGCACGAATCCTTCCTGACTTAAATTTAAGATTCTTGCTTCTGTTTTCATATTCTCCTCTTTATCTATTAATTTCTTTTAAGAAACTGGTTCCAATTTTCGTCCTTTTCACATTAAAATTATCGCAGATTGTCATTCCGACATCAGCAAAGGTTTTCCTTACCCCAAGGTTTAAACCGGATAATGTTGAATTGTAGACTAAGAGTGGAACATACTCACGAGTATGATCGCTACCCGTATGGGTTGGGTCATTACCGTGGTCAGCGCAAACAATTAGTAAATCATCTTCATTTAGCTTTTCCATTAATATTGCTAATTGTTGATCAAAGGCTTCTAAACTATTCGCATAACCGCGCGCATCACGTCGATGGCCATAGAGGGCATCAAAGTCGACGAGGTTAACAAAACAAAGGCCGTGAAATGGTTTTGATGCTAAAAAAATCGTTTCTTCCATTCCTTGTTGATTATTTTTAATTTTGAATTTTTCAGTAATTCCTTCACCATCAAAGATATCATTGATTTTTCCGACGGCAATTACATCGAGTTTTGCTTCATATAAATTGTCTAAAGCAGTTTTATCAAATGGTTTAACTGCGTAATCATGGCGATTTGATGTTCTAGTGAAGTTGTCTTTCCGATCTCCAACAAATGGTCGCGCAATAATTCTTCCTACCATCCATTCTGGGTTTTCTAATGTAATTTTTCGCGCAATCTCACAAACCCGATATAATTCTGCTAAGGGAATTACATCTTCATTTGCAGCAATTTGTAAAACAGAGTCAGCTGATGTATAAATGATTAAAGCTTTGGTTTGAAGATGAGTTTCTCCTAATTCTTTAATAATTTCGGTGCCACTTGCGGCAACATTTCCAATAAACTGATGATTTGTTTCTTTAGATAATTTTTTAATTAATTCATCAGGAAAGCCATTTTCGGTAAAAACAGGAAACGGTTTGGTGACATTTAGTCCCATCAGTTCCCAATGGCCGGTTAAAGTATCTTTACCGATACTTAATTCTTTCATTTTTCCATAGGATGCTAAAGGAGTAGGTGTTGAAGGAGTATTATTGATCGTGGTGATATTTCCAATTCCTAATCGATGTAGGGTCGGAATCGAAAAATCATCCTTACTGTAACTTAAATGCTTTAACGTATTGGTCAAAAGATCACCATAGTTAGCGGCATCCTCCATCGCGCCAACGCCAAGTGAATCAATGACAATCACAAAAATGCGTTTAAATTTTTTCATTTAACTCCTTTCTGTGCCCGTGGATGGGCATCTAGATATATTTCTTTGAGTCTTACATTGTTAATATGTGTATATATTTCTGTTGTAGAAATATCTTCATGACCAAGTAATTCTTGAATAAAACGTAAATCAATCCCCCGCTCAAGCAAATGTGAAGCAAATGAATGCCGTAGCTTATGGGGTGAAATTGGTTTCTTGATTCCCGCGGCTTTAGCTTTTTCTTTTAAAATTAAGAAAAAACTTTGGCGGGTTAACCCTTCACCATGATGATTTAAAAAGAGATAATCGTTATGATGTTTATGAATTAATTTAGGTCGTCCATCTTGCAGATATAAGTTTAAAATATTGATTGCTTGATCATTAATCGGAACAATTCGCTCTTTTTTTCCTTTACCGTAAACTTCAATAAAACCCATTTGCAAATGCAAATTACTTAATCGTAAATTAATTAATTCACTAACCCGTAACCCCGATGAATACACCAATTCAATCATTGCTTTATTGCGTAGTTCAAATTGATTATTCGTATTTAGTGAATTTAATAAGAGATCAACCTCAGCAATCGATAAGATTATCGGTAGTTTTTTTTCTTGTTTTGGTGAAGATATTTGTTTTGATACATTTTTCGTTGTATATTTTTCGATAAACAGAAATTTATGAAATGATCGAATTGCACTTAGCTTCCTAGCTTGAGAAGTTGGTGAAATGTGATGACGGTTTAAGCTTCCTAAATACGATCTGATATCTTCGATCGTGATATCTTCAGGATCAAGACGGTTTCGGTACTTTTGTAAATATTCAAGATACTGACTAATATCTTTTTGGTAAGATTGATAAGTATTTAAACTTAGATTTTGTTCTCCCGTTATATAGTATTCATATTCTTTTAAAAAACTTTCCATGTTCTCACCTAAGCAATCGTTATTAAAACACTGTAAAGGATGATTAGCAGGGTAATAATAAAGAAGAAATTTAAATATTTATTCATCTGAATTGTTTTCGAATGATATTTCCCAAGAATATTATAAAACATATTTAACGAAGTGTATAGAGAAATATATGATAAAGTGAAAAAAGTTGGAATAAATAAGATAATTTCCACTAAACAATAGATTCCTAACAGTTTCAAATCATTAGGAATTAAAACAATAATCAAAACTCCAAACAAAAATCCTCGAAAGAAAACAATAATGGTATTAAAGATTATCCCGACCGCTGATAAGCCAAATAACCACATTAAAAGAATATACCAATAGTTATAAAAGAAAACCTTGATAAAACTCGTTTCTTCACTATTAAGGAGAATTTTATTGCCCTTAAACAAAAAGATTCCACAAAATAGACCGATGATATAAAGTGTGCAAATATAAATAAATAAGCGGTTTTGTAATAATTTATATTTACGCATTCTCTATTATTCCCCTCTAAATAAAATTTACTAATACCTCATTCGAGATGTATAGTTTGTTTTGAGGAATAAATAGATAATCGTCCTTTATAGCTAATAAATCCGTTTGGATTAAATCATGAATAATTGGGAAAACATCCATGATATCAGCTTGAAAACGAACTTTGAATAATGAAATATTAACCCCTTCGATTTTTCGTAACCCAAGCATCAAATGTTCTTTCATTTGTTCAAGTAAAGTTAAAGTGATATATTCAACATATCGAAGCTGGTTTTGGTCAATTCCTTCAAAATAACTATTGAGATTTTTTATATTAGTGAATCGAGTAGCGCTATTGAGATTTTTTATATTAGTGAATCGAGTAGCGCCAAGATATGAACTTGCATTAGCACCTACTCCTATATAATTCATATTATCCCAATATAGTAAATTATGTTTAGATTGAAAGTTTTTTAATGCGAAATTACTAATTTCATAATGAATAAAGTCATTTTGTTTTAAATAAGCGCAGATTTGTTGATAAATTGCTGCTTCTTCATCTTCAGGTAAAAGCGTGAATTGATTGGCTTGATAGCGTTTCATCAAGATGGTTTTTTCTTCTAAAATTAACGAATATGCCGAGATATGGGTTGCACCTAAATATTTAGCTAATTGTAAATCATTTTCGATTACTGCAAAAGAATCATAAGGAAGACCATAGATCAAATCGATATTAATATTATGAAAACCATTTTCTTTTAATAAAGTCATCGCTCTTTTTACATCTTCATGACGGTGAATGCGATTTAAAAAAATTAAACGCCTCTCATTAAAACTTTGAACTCCTAAGCTGATTCGATTAACATGATATTTTTTTAAAAGCATCAAAAGTTCTGTCGTAATATCATTGGGGTTAGCTTCAACACTAAATTCCTTTATCTTCTTTAAATCAAGATACTTACCTATTTCGATAAACAGTTTTTCCAGAAGATTAACTGCTAAACTGCTTGGAGTCCCACCCCCAAGATAAATTGTTTCAACCTTTTTAAGATCAGTTTGTCTTAGCTCGATTTCTTTTATCAGATAATCGACATATTTATTAATGAGGTTGTCCTTTGCGACCATCTTATAAAAATCGCAATAAGAACAGATATTCTTACAAAAAGGGATGTGAATATATAAACCCTTCATACTATTCATCAATACTTAAGACAGATAAAAAGGCACTTTGCGGGATTTCTACATTTCCAACTGATTTCATGCGTTTTTTACCTTCTTTTTGTTTTTCAAGAAGTTTTTTCTTTCTCGTAATATCGCCACCATAACATTTGGCTAAGACATTCTTGCGCATCGCTTTGATGGTAGAACGAGCAACAACGCGGTTTCCGATTGAGGCTTGAACAGGAACTTCAAACATTTGTCTTGGGATTAAGTCTTTTAGTTTATCGGTAATAACCTTTCCACGTTTAAAAGCAGCTTCGCGATGAACAATGATACTTAAAGCATCAACCTTTTCACCGTTAATTAGAATATCCATTCTTACTAAATCAGAAGCACGGTAGACGGATAACTGATAATCAAACGAAGCATAACCTTTTGTTGATGATTTTAACCGATCAAAAAAGTCATAGACGATTTCCGATAATGGCATTTCATAAACTAAGGTAACCCGAGTCGGGTCAATATATCTCATATCCTGGAAGATTGCCCGTTTATTCTGGCAAATTTCCATAATGGGACCAACATATTCGGTTGGAGTCATAATTGTTGTTGTCACATATGGTTCTTCAATCACTTTAATATGGTTTGGTTCAGGCATCAGTGACGGATTATCGATATAAATGGTATCATTATTCGTCATAATAACCTTATAATTGACACTAGGAGCAGTCGCAATTAAGTCAATATTGAATTCACGTTCAATTCGTTCTTGAATAATGTCCATATGTAATAATCCTAAAAACCCAACTCGAAACCCAAACCCTAGAGCTTGGGAATTTTCAGGTTCAAAGACCAAGGCCGCATCATTTAGTTTTAATTTTTCTAATGCTTCTTTTAATTCAATATACTTTTTACTGTCAATTGGGAACATTCCACAATAAACCATTGGATTTAGATGTCGGTAACCAGGTAATGGTGAACGAGCTCGATTAACACTATTAGTAATCGTATCACCAACGCGAACAAAATTGATTTCCTTGATGGCGGCCGTTAAATAGCCAACATCACCGGCAGTGAGATATTCTCGTTTAACTTCACTTGGAGTATAAACTCCAACTTCTACAACCTCATACTCAGTATCAGTTGACATCATCAGGATTTTATCACCCTTTTTAACCGTTCCATTAACAACTCTAATCGAAGGAATAATCCCCCGGTACTGATCATAATAAGAATCAAAGATTAAAGCTTGTAATGGTCCACTCGGGTCACCGCTAGGAGCAGGAACTTTTCTTACAATCTGTTCAAGGATATCCTTAATCCCAAGGCCGCTTTTAGCAGAAGCCATGACCGCCTCAGACGCGTCTAAACCAATTACCGACTCAATTTCATGTTTAATCTTCTCAGGTTCAGCATTAGGAAGATCAATTTTATTAATTAATGGCAAAATTTCTAAATTGTTGTCGATTGCTAGGTAAACATTCGCTAACGTTTGCGCTTCAATTCCTTGAGCAGCATCAATAACGAGGATTGCTCCTTCGCAAGCAGCAAGACTTCGTGAGACTTCATAGGTAAAGTCAACATGTCCCGGAGTATCGATTAAGTGAAAAATATACTGATTGCCATCATCAGCTTTATAGGTAATTTCTACAGCGTTCAGTTTAATCGTAATTCCGCGTTCGCGTTCAATATCCATTGAGTCAAGAAGCTGATCCTTCATTAATCTCGCTTCAACAGTATTAGTTAATTCTAAAATTCGGTCCGCTAATGTACTTTTACCATGATCAATATGGGCAATGATCGAAAAGTTCCGAATTCGTTTTTGTCTTTCAAGTAAATCATTTCTATTTATATTCATATATTTTGTCCTTTATTGTATTTTATTTTACAATATTTACACTAAAAACGCAAGAATTTTCATCTTTTCTTTCAAACCAACAAAAAGAGAATTTTAGACAATAAATGTGCTCATTTGCTATTTTTGACTATAATTTATGTGAAAATGTTCCATTATAAAGCTTTTATTGAACATAATCTTCAATCTCGTTTACTTCTAATAAGGAAAGATGATGAAAGTCACAAATTTCTCGCAACTTTTTTGATGGTTTCGTTGTTATAATCGCTACAATGTCAAGCGATATTATTATTTCTTCAAAATAATAATTAAATTCCTTAATAATTCCCTCATCATCAATTGTCACATTCAAAAGTAAAATCGAATATGGTTCTGCTTGTAAATGTTTAATCTCACAGATATCATTTAGAACAATAAATTTTTCATTATTAAGAAGATTAATTGATTGTTCACTTTTGATAATTAATATCATTTTTCCACCTCTAAGTCAAATTATGATTTTTTTCAATAGAAAGTTACAAAAATCCTCTATAAATTTGTTCCTTTTAATGCTATAATTTTACCAGGTGAAAAAAATGAGAGTAAACTATCCTAATCCTTCGCTAAATCAACAAAAAACCAAAGTCTTAAAAAGCCATGGGATGCTGTTTGAAAATGCGTTAAATATTACTAATGAATATTATCGAATTCATCAAATGGCCCATATTTATAAAAAACCCACTCCCGTTCAGGTTGTGAAAGTCGATTATCCGAAACGAAGCAAAGCTCGCATCATTGAAGCTTATTATCGAACCCCTTCTACAACTGATTACAATGGGGTTTATAAAGGCAGATATCTCGATTATGAAGCTAAGGAAACCAATAACTTAAACTTTGCCTTTAAACATATTTTTCCCCATCAAATCAAACATTTAACTGATGTTGCTCATCATGGTGGAATTGCGTTTTTAATCATCTATTATAAAAGGGTAAATGAAATCTATATTATTGATATAAATCAATTTAATAAACTTTATTTAGAAGGTGAAAATGGCGGCCAAAAAAGCCTTTCGATTTTAAAAGCAAAAGAAATTGGAATATTAGTTAAACAAGGCTATACACCACCGATTGATTATCTAAAAGCAATTGATGAATATTATTTTAAAGGAGACTAACGATTATGAGTTTTCATCAAAACTATGAAAAATGGTTAAAAAAAACCGATCCCAAAAATTGTCCGGTATGTAAGAATGAGCCGATGCCCGAAGGGATGATTGATTTATATGAACTACAACATTCATGGTTTAATTTAATGCCCGTTGATTGTATGAAATATGCCGCCCACATCACTAGTAAATACCACGGAATCGAATTATTTGATTTAGATGATTCCGAGCTTTTTGGTCTAATGAAAGATCTTCAAATTTATGCAAAAGCTTTAAAGAAGGTTTCAAACGCCGTCAAAATAAATTATGAAATTCATGGAAACACAACTCCACATCTTCATATTCATCTTTATCCACGCTTTTTAGATGATCCATTTCCTAATCAACCGATTGATTATCATCAACAGTTCAAACTCTATACTGATGATGAATATGACGATCTTGTTTTAAAGTTAAGATCAGAAATTGATAACTTAGTCAATAATGAAAAAAAAGGTCTATTTTAAAAATTATTAAAATAGGCCTTTTTTATTATCACTTTATTTCTAGTAAATTTGGAACTCGTTTTACCATTTGAATGATTAAAATTAAACACAAGATAATTGAAGGTAACATATAACCAACATTATAAAGAATTGACCAAGTTATAAATAAACCTTCATCTTTAAAGTAATCTGGAACCCATTCTCCAAAATAAACATAACCAGAGATAATATGAGAAATAGTTCTTAAGGCACCACCGATTAAGGCGCCGATGGTGATAAAATATAATTTTCCAGTTGCTTCAGCTTTCTTAAGTTTATGAAAATAGATTCCTGCTAATCCAACTAATGTATAAGCAAGAGGATAATCTAAGATGATTTGAATTGGGTGGATAAGATAAGATGATTTTGCCCATAACAATTGGATCGTTCCCACTAGTAAACCAGTAATTAAGCCACCCTTTAATCCCCAACGATATGCCATTACCAAAATAACAGTCATCGTAATCGAAATTGAGCCCCCTAAAGGCCAAATAAAGCCAGTTAGTACTCCAGCAAGATAATCAAGCACTAAGCCAATTGCGGAAAAGATTCCTACTTCCACAATAAAACGAATTTCTTTGTTCATAAAATATTCTCCTTTAAAATAAAAAAATTCTTTTAAGGGAATGCCAAAAAGAAAAAGGATTTATTTTTCCTACGCTAGCATTACCTAGATCAGGTTAAAGGGTCGTTACCATTACGTAACCTCTCAGCCGAAGCTCCCCATATATTATTTGTTCGAACATAAAATATTATATCTTATTTCTTATAGATTAACAAGTAAAATGATAAGAAAAATAAATTGTTTATAGAAATTATGAGCTTTTTAAGATATAATTTTAACTATAACTAAGGAGATCAAACATGAATTTTTTGAATCATGACTTACAATTGTTTTCAAGCTTTCAGTCCAATGGAATTGAAATGAGAGGCGCTTGGCATATGCCTCATTTTCTCAATGATTTCGGATATGACGAACGAACCTTAGCAGGTGTTCAAAAACTATTAGATCGCGTTAAGAAAATCGGTTTTAATACAATCTTTATTGAAACAGTTAATGCCTTTACCATTTATAAATCAAATTGTTCAACAGTGAATCCGCGTTTTGACTTTCCAAAATCCCAATATGGCGAATACGAGGATGATTATTTAGCTTGTTTTATCGGTGAAGCTCATAAACGAGATTTGAAAGTGCATGCTTGGACAACAACAATGCGGGCTGGAAAGTTTGTTAATTCATTAGCAGAAAGTCTTCCAGGAACTATCAAACCAGAATGGTTAGCACGAGGTTATCACAATGAATTTGGTTTAAACGGAAAATACGGAGAATTAATGTGGCTTGATGCTAGTAATCCCGAAGTTAGCGACTATTTAGTTAGACAATATCAAGAATTAACCGCGAAATATGACTTAGATGGAATTGAACTAGATGCGATCCGTTACCCAGTATCAAATTTAATGGAAGTTAATGATTCCTCATTAGTAAGTGACTTTGGTTATACAGATTGTGCTTTAACAATGTTTAATAACAATTATCACTATCATGGAGATTTAAAGACGGAAATTGTGCAAAATCAAGACTTAAAGGCAAAATGGGTTCGCTTTCGCAGTCATTTAATGACCGAGATTGTTCAAACGAGCAGAACTGTTGTCTTAGAAATTAAACCTGATCTTCCTTAAACCTGATCTTCCTTTTTCTGCGGCTGTTTTTGTTAATTCAGAATCTTCGATTAAAACTGTTTGTCAGGATTGGTCAAAATGGGTTAAAAATGGCTGGTTTGATTTTATTTCACCGATGGCTTATTCAACTGATTTAGAATTAGTAAAATCTTCTTTTTTAGAAACGGAAAACATTACAAACAACACTTGTTTTAATTTGCTAGGAATAGCTTCAATTATTATTGAAGGTGGTAATTACAAACATCATTTTGACCAAATAAAAGTAATCAATGATTTATCAGGTTTAGGGTCGATTCTCTTTTCACTCCGTCAATTGTTGAAAGATGAAAAAACTTCCGAAATGTTACAAAGCATTTATCATAGTCATCCGGCGATTAGTCCCCTAGCAACAATTCCTGAATTAATTAGCTTTATGTTACCGTTAATAAAAACCGAAATTCCTAACTTTAAAGACGATTATTTAAATCTAGAAGAATTAATTTCAACCCTTTATTCCTATCCCCAAACCCATAGATATATTAAGGCCTTAACCAAAACAATCGCAATCAAACAACACCGCTCACGGTTTTGATAAATCCCAATCAATTGGTTCTAATTTTTGTTCAATTAAAAACTGATTCGTTTTCGAAAAATATTTCCCGCCAAAAAAGCCCCGATAAGCAGACAACGGACTTGGGTGTAAGCCTTCAATAATCAAATGCTTAGGGTTGGTAAGGATATTAATTTTTTGTTTTGCATAACTTCCCCACAGTAGATAAACTACTGGGGAAGTTTTTTGATTGATTAGTGATAAAATAGCATCAGTGAATTGTTCCCATCCCTTTTTCTGATGACTTGTTGGAGTATTTTCGCGAACCGTTAACACCGCATTAAGGAGTAAGACTCCTTGCTTCGCCCATTTGGTTAAGTCACCAGATTTAGCTGATGGAATCCCCAAATCACTTTCAAGTTCCTTAAAGATATTAACTAAAGATGGTGGTATTTTCACATTTTCGCGAACTGAAAAACCAATCCCATGGGCTTGGTTTAAGTTGTGGTAAGGGTCCTGACCTAAAATCACAACCTTTACCTGTTCGTAAGTTGTAATTTTTAAAGCAGTAAAAAGGTCTTCTCGTTTTGGAAGTACTGAATAGTTTTGATATTCAAAATCAATAAACGCAATTAATTTTTTAAAATACTCTTTTTCATATTCTGTTTGTAATAATTGATCCCAATTATGATTAATCATAAACATCACCAATTAATATCATAACATAAAAGTTTGAAGATTAAAATAAATCATTTAAACAAAACTCCCACTTTCGAATATATTAATAATATAAACATAAAAATCTAAAGGAGGATTTATGCATTACCCATTTGTCTTAGAGGATTTGCCTTATAATTACTATGCCTTAGAACCATATATTGATAAAGAAACAATGTATCTTCATCATGCGAAACATCATCAATCATATGTTGATAATCTAAATCAAGCTTTGGAAAACTATCCCGAATATCATCATTTTACATTGGAAGAATTGTTGAAGAATTTATCAATTTTACCTGTTCAAATTCAAACAAAGGTCCGCAATAACGCCGGTGGTGTTTACAATCATAATTTATTTTTTAAAGCGATGACTCCAACTTCAACAAAATATCCGGTTGGAGCTCTCCAAAAAGCAATTGATCTAAAATATGGTTCATTTGAACGCTTTAAAGAAAAGTTTAAAAAAGCAGCAACAGATCGTTTTGGCTCAGGCTGGGCTTGGTTGATTGGTGATCATACTGGTGATTTACAAATCGTAACAACACGACCACACTGGTGATTTACAAATCGTAACAACACCAAATCAGGATGTTCCGCTTCAGCTTGATTTAACTCCCCTTTTACCACTCGATGTTTGGGAACACGCTTATTATTTAAAATATCAAAATCGTCGTGGTGATTATATTGATAACTGGTTTAAAGTTGTTGATTGGCAACAAGCTGAAAAAAATTATCAAAAAAATATCCGCTAACAAACCGTTGACTGTCCATGTCAGCGTTTTTGTTATACAATTCCATATACAAAAGAAGCAATTGCAAAGATCGCAATAATATAAAAGGCAATAATCCAAAAACTAGAGAGTTGATGATGAGCATAATCCCAAGCATTTCCTAAAACAACAATTAATAATAAGCCGCTTCCAATCCAGGTAAAAAAGCTCATATTAGCGCCAAGTCTTGATAAAATATAACTAAAAGCAAAGATTAGTAAAGCAATAAAGGAAATCATTCCAAACGAATTTTGTGCTGATTTTTTCATAAATTGAATCCTTTCATCTAATTTTATTATTATTTTATCCAATATTATCTAAACTAATAAAAAAATGAGTCGATTATGACTCATTTGTTATTTGGGTAAATTTTTGATACCAGCCGTCAACACATTCACGATTAAAAGGATCTTTTTTATTATTGATCATATCTAATAAGACAGCAAGATTGTTTTTAATAATGTCAATAATCTCTTTCGGATATTTCATGACTTTCGTATTGAAATCATATTCATCACGGTCGAGAACAAGAATTTCGCCATCAGGAAAGACCTTAACATCTAAATCATAATCAATATACTTTAATCCTTCTTGATCAATCACAAAAGGAGAACTTAAATTACAATAGTAGTAAATATCGTAGGTCCGAATCATACAAATGACATTAAACCAGTTTTCTTTAAAAAAATAACATATTGCGGGTTCTCTGGTTTTCCATTTTCGTCCGTCGCCATCGATAACATCTACTTTATTGTTTACTAAAACCACTAATTCATTGGATTCATGGATTTTGTAAACATTCTTCCAAACACGATGCAATTCACCATCGTGTTTATAGCTAATAATATCAATGTGTTCCATTAACTCCACTTCTTTCTTGAAGTAATTATATCAAAGAAAGGGGGAATTGTAAAATAAAATTTTAAAAGATTTGTCTTACGATTAATTATAACAAGAAAATTAAATTTAAGAAGATTCTAAAAGAATAAATTGTTTTTTTTATAATAAGAAACAAAAAGATAATACGCTATAGAAAAGAAACTAATAAAAATAGCAAAGTAAAATATGGGTTTTTATAATTTTTGTATCATCTTTATAACTTTTCACATCTTTAAAAAATAAAATCATTTGTTTAATTTAACTTTTTTTTTTAGTTTTTATGCAGATGTTTTTTATATAGGGATAATGTGCTTACTCTTTTTTCAAAATGTAAGCCATCATCAACAATTTTTATTTGATCAATATTTAATGAAGATTTCGTAAATAAATAATCCAAATACTCTTGATGATATTCATAAATACTCATTTTAAGATAGACTGTACCTTTAAACTGTTTTAGAAAATTAACAATGAACTTTCCATTTCTTAAAGGGAATCCAACGATAAATGATTTTTCATGCCTTATTTCTGATGAATTTAGTTTTCTATTTTTTTCTCTATGATAGATTAAATTTACTATTTTGAATTTATTTTTATATATAGAAGAATTTTCAGGTTCTAAAAAGTCATTTAGAAGTTCATTTTGATGTAAAGAAACAAATGCTAACGGAACTTCAAAGGTGCTGTTATTGCTTTTAATAGATACTGTACGTTGGAGATCATAGTGTCTTGTTTTAATATTATGATTGGTTATAACAATTGAATTAATATTTTCATATTTTGTTTTCGCAAGATAAAACAATCCGTAACGACAATAATTATTAAAAAATTTAATGTTTAAGATTTGGATAAAGACTTCTTTGATTAAAAAACTAAGCCAAAAAATAAAAACAAAAATAACGATTGGGAGATAATTTTCTTTTTCAAAATATGTTATCAGAAATCCTGATAGAATTATTATCCAAAATGAAATGAAATATATTTTTTTCATACTCTCCTCCTAAAAATCTTTACGCTAATCATACCATAATTTTCCTTAAACAACAAGATAATTTAAAATGAGTTTTTTAATAAAAGTTTTTATAAAAACTTATAAAGTAATATTTTATGCTTGACTTTAATAATGTTAAAGTATATACTTAATATTGTTAAAGAAAATATTCAAGAAACATATAATAATAATAAGGAGTTGGTAAAGTGGCAATTGAAGTATTCCCAGAATGGTTAACAACTTTAGAAGATGAAGATTTATCTTTTATTAAAAAGTTTTTATTAGTTTCTGGATCATTAAAAGAAATAGCCAATGTTTATGGAGTAACGTATCCGACCGTCAGATTGCGGCTTGATAAGCTGATCCAAAAGATCAGATTATGTGAATCAAATGAAGAAGACAGTTATGTTGCAGTTGTAAAAAGAATGGTGATTAACGAGAAAATTGATTATGATGTTGCGAAAATACTAATCAATGAGTATAAGAAAAAGAAAAAGGAAGGTCAATAAAGATGAGCAATGTTTATACTTTTGCATATGGATTTCTATTTGTAGTTTTTGGTGCTTTTTTAGGTTGTTTCCTATTAATAGCACTTCAAATATTTCTTTCAAAAAAACAAAAAGAATTATTTTTTATTCCGATGATTATCGTTTTGTTTTTTTCGGTTGTGACAGTATTAATTATTCCAAGTAAAAACGATGATTTGCTAATGAAAATTATCGGAATTAGGATCTTAGCTTTTTTTGGGATTAATATTTTAAGCATTGTCTTGTATTGTATTCATAGTTATATAATCAATCATGATAAAAGCAAAGAAACAAAGATAATGAAAATTAAAGACTTAGAGTAGAGGAGAATAAAAAAATGGACAACAAAAAAATTATCACAATCATTGGAAGTGGATTAATATCAATCCTATTTATCATTTTAATATCTTTGTGTGTTTTTATTCAAAACTTACAATCAACTATCCAAAATTTGCAAACCCAAGTTAATAATTCAATAAACTCCGTTAATTCAAATATTAATAGTATAGATAGTGAATTATCGAGATTAATTCCTGATATTGAAAGAATGTTAATTGAACAAAATAAAAAGTATACAAATGATGTTTATGAGGTATTATCATACAATGAAGCTACTGGTACAGCCCTTGTCAGAGTAGCATTTAAATTAAAAGAATACAATGTTAATGATGATGTCTTTGTCATTGCCCAAACAGGAACTCTTCAAATCAAAGAAGAAACTGTCAATACTGCTGGTTTATTCACAGCAGAAATTGAAATGGATATCACAAAAACATATAATATTGGTTATATGATCGAAGGACAAATCATTTCAAGTGAAGATATGTTCAAAATAAATTTAAAACAATTGTTTGAAAATATCATGTTTAATCTTGATATTTCCATTTCCGGCTCAACTAATACTGAACTGAATGTTGAGTTAAATTATGATCTTAATAATTTTTATCAACTTTATTCATATAAAAAAATTACCGAAGGAACTATTAAAATCTATAAAGAAAATGTTTTAATTAATACGATCAATATAGTCGATTTAATTAACGACGTAAACGGGTACCAAACAGTTAAACAAAGTGTGGTGATTGGTAATAATATCGAAGATGAGTATAAAATTGAAGCAACATTAGTTAATGACATTGGCTATACGATTACTAGAACTATTTTTTGGAGCGAAAAAATTAATAAATAAAAGCTGTGATTCTATAGGTTCACAGCCTTTTTATTTGCTTTTTTTTTCATTTCTTTTTTGATAATATCCAGGTAATAACAAAAGATAAAGACATTATCCCCAGAAAAACAATCGATGTTAATAACATTTTTGAATAACTTTTGTAGGTTTGTTCTTCGTGTTTTATTTGGTTTTCAACACCGAGATCAAAGTTTAAATAAATAGTGTCATTTTTTTCGAGTCCAACGATAGGGAAATCATAACCATCTTTAAAATATCCTAAAGCTACATAAATGCTGACAACATCTCCATTTATTAATTCTTCAATATTGTTATTTAAAACAACTGATACATTATCACCAACAAAACAATAAGTTTGGTTAAAATAGATTATCGTACGATTTTCATTAAATCGAATACCTTCAACTTCAACATTAATTTTTTCGTAATTCGTTTTATCCGAATAATAGTCACTTTGATTACCTGTTTGAAGGAAAAGTAAAATAAACGTAAACAAAAATGATATTGCCATTAATATTCCTATTGGAATAAGGAGTTTTTTTAATGTATTTTTCATACTGATTACCTCGATGTTTGTTCACACTTTAATATATTAACAAATATAATAATCATTTTTTTAAATTTTTTTAAGAAATATTTTGCCAGTTACCTAATAAATCTTGATACAATTTCGTAGTATCCTCGTTAGTATATAGATTTATGATAACATAATTTCCATCACTTATAATGACTATGTAAGGACCATGATCCACATGGACAAACAAGCGACATTTTCCGAATTCTTCTAATGTGAAATGTCCTTTTTTAATTTCACCTAACCCGGCACCGTTATCTCTTCTAATAACATTTGGAATAACATCATGTAACTCAATTTGAGTTATTGTATCAAAATCATAAGTATTACCATACATTCCTTTTATTTCAAATGATGCTTCATTAATAATTATTTCAGATTCTTTTTTGGTTCGACTAAAAAGAACAAAGACAAACAAAATTACTCCTGTAAAAATGATTAAACCTAAAACCATTGAAATAATTGATCCATTTTTGTTTCTCATATTTTCTTTTTCCTTTCTTTTTAATCAACAATAAAATCTTCATTTTTTAACGATTCATATAACCGACCCTTATTAATTGTAAACTTAATTACACAAAAATCAGGATCATTTATTCCTTGAGGATAGAATAAATCATCACCGTCTCTCCAAATTAATTCTTTAGTCTTATTGTCAGTTAATATTTCTACAGTTCCAATTAATGAAACACCCTTAAAATATTTCTTGTCAACAAAATAAACACTGCCTCTATTATTTTTCAAATAGGCAGCAACTTTATTTGAAGATGTATTTGTACTAAAATATAGATATTTCAAGCCCTCCATTTTTCTAGGAGCTAACATGGCTTTTGTAACTGGATTTCCATCAAAATCAAGATAAGATATAAAAACATGATCATAATTTTGATTAATTAAATACTTTATACTTTCTAAATTATTCATTTTATCCTTCCTTTTAGTTATCAATTATTTTATGGATAAAAATTAAGTGTAATTAGTAACACTATCACTGAAAACAAAAACATTGCTACAAACAAAAAAACTATTATTTTTATCTTTTGAATTATAATTATTCCTTCTAATAGATGATCATTTACAAAATATGAACATTATCTAAATCTAATTTTTTTTAATGTAAATTTAAATTTTTATCTTTTATCTTTCAAGTATGGATCAAGAGTGATTCATCATTTGTTAGTTTGTAAACTTTATATTTGCTTTTTGATTGTGCTTCTTGAAAATAAGGTTTTCGTTCTTCTGTGAAATGACAAAAAATAATACCATCAAACAATCCCAATCCTTCAAAATTAGCAACTTTTGTTTCATTATCATCAAATGCTAATACGTGTTCAACATTCTTTGAAGCAATATGAGCACCAGCACTTCCACCAATATAAATTACACCATTGTTTACGTAGTTAATAATGGCTTGATCAAAGCCACATTTCTTTAATCGTTCTAAAGTTCGAAATGTATTTCCGCCACTAATATAGATGGCATCAATTTGTAAATCATGATAATGACTTGGATTATAGTAATTAAAAACAATAATGTTTTCTCTTCGAAATCCAAAAGCTTGAACTCTATCATAATATAAATTACTTTCAATTAATTCCAATGTTGCTTTTTCATTAGGAATATACAATACTTTACAGTTTTCTATTTCAACTTCTAAGTTTTCGATAATAAATTTTTTTGAATTTTCATTTTGAAAATCACGTGATGATAAAATTAAACGCATCTTGAAACCTCTAATTCATAAAACAAGATTATTTTATCATTTTTTTGATGTTTTTTCTAGTAATTATTAACCATTAATTGAAAATAAAAAAGCATCTCAATTAGAAATGCTTTATTGTAAATTAGGAATAAGCGTTTTTATTTATGAGCTTCTAGCCATTTAACTACTGCATCTTTAGCCATAAATCCGACACGTTTATCAACTAACATTCCATTCTTAAATAAAATGACTGTCGGAATGCTTTGGACTCCGTATTGACTTGCTAATTTACGATTTTTATCAACATCAACCTTTAAAAATTTAACAAACGTTAATTTTTCTGAAACATCATCTAAGATTGGCCCAAGCATTTTGCATGGTCCACACCAATCCGCATAGAAATCAACTAAAACTAAACCAGTATTTTCTTTTTGAAAATCAGTTTCATTAATTTTTTGTACCATATTTCCTCCTATTTATTTTTTAAAGTAACGACTGTAACCCCTTGTCCACCTTCATTAGCGCCCCCATATCGAAAACTTTCCACATGATCGGAAGTTTTTAGGAAATTTATGACCATTTCTCTAATCACTCCGGTTCCGAATCCATGAATAATCGACACTTGTGCTAATGAAGCATAGATGGCATCATCGATATACTTTTCTAATTTGATATATGCGTCTTCATATCGCATGCCCCGTAAGTCTAAGTTCATTGAAACATTTTTTTTCACTCCTAAGCTTACCGTCTGCGTTTTCGGACGAATCACTTTCTCAGCTTGTTTAGGAGAGTATTTTAAATATTTTTGGTCGACTGTAACTGTAGCATTTCCAATACTGACATCATATCTATTATTTTTATTCTTCTTTAATATTATACCATAGCAACTATAGTTTTCAACGTACACATGATCATTTATTTCTAATTCTTTTTCATCAGGAATCACTTCAATCTCAACATGTGCTTCTTCTTTCAGTTGTTTCACCTGATGCTTAACATTTGAAATCTCATGAAGTTTCACTTCCTTTAATTTCATTTGATTAAGTTCGTCAAGAATGCCATCAATTTTTTTTGATGCATTATTGATTATTTTTTTTGCTTCTTCTTCCGCATTTTTAAGAATCTGATTGCGATCATGAACAAGTTTTTCCTTCTCATAATCAGCATCCTGAATTTTTTGTTTTAATTCTTTATTTTTATCTTCAACAACCGTAAGTTTTTTATCTAATTCATGGGATTGTTTGATTAGTTTATCTAAAACCTGATTTGTGTCATTATCCTTTTGGTATGCATATTTTTCTGCTCTTTGAATAATTTCCTCAGGCAAACCTAACATTTTTGATATTTTTAAAGCATTACTTTGGCCAGGAACTCCTAAAAGCAGTTTGTAGGTTGGTTTTAAGGTTTCGATATTGAATTCGACACTAGCATTAATGATATTTGTTGAATTGTATGCATAAATCTTAAGTTCTGAATAATGGCTAGTAGCAATTACTAAGCATTTTTTCTTAATAAGATAATCAAAAATGGCAATTGCTAAGGATGAACCTTCAGCTGGATCAGTTCCAGAACCTAATTCATCTAAAAGTACTAATGAGTTATTTGTAACTTGATTCATAATATCAATTACATTTTTTAGATGTGATGAAAAAGTTGATAGATTTTGATCGATGCTTTGTTCATCACCGATATCAGCAAAAACATTATCAAAGATCATTACATTGCTTGCTTCATCACAAGGAATTAAAAGTCCCATTTTAACCATTAACGATAATAATCCGACTGTCTTAAGTAAGACCGTTTTACCACCAGTATTAGGCCCGGTGATAATAATTCCTTGATAATCTTTTCCGATTGATACATTATTCGGAATAACCTTGTCGACTTTTAATAAGGGATGGCGACAATTAAGTAGATCTAAGATCCCCTGATTATTAATTTTAGGTTTATTAGCCGATATTGAAAGCCCATATTCCGCTTTCGCAAACAACAAATCCAAATATTGAATAATTTCTAAATCGTCACTTAACAACGAATTAAATTCATCAATCTGATACGAAACAGTTCTTAAGATATTGTAGATTTCCTTTTTTTCATCTTCATAAAATTGATTAAGCTTATTATTTAGTTCATTAATAAGAGCTGGTTCAATAAAGACCGTTTCTCCTGATGAGGATTGATCATGAATAATCCCTTTAATATTATTTTTTTGATCATTTTTTACTGGGATAACATAGCGTTCATTACGAATTGAAACAAGATTAGAAGTTAATTTCGCAGAATTTTTAGTTAAGATTTCTTGTAATTTATGATGAATATTTTTTTCTGTATCTTTGATACTCTTTCTGATAATGCGTAAATTATCTGAGGCATCATCCTTTATTTCACCATAGGGAGTAATTATTTCTTTTATTCTTAAATTAAGGTTTTTGGGATAAAACAATCTTTGAACATATGTTTTAAAATAATCACATTTGATTTTATTTGTTTCTAAGGACTCAAGATAAACAATGATTGATTTAATTGTATCTAAAAATTTACCAACTTCAAGTAAATCTTCAGTTGATAAGACCCCGCTTTTATGAATATAGGAAAGAATATAATGTATATCAGAGCGAAAGTAAAGGGGAAATCTTGACATTCTTTGGATCAAAATTGAAGCTTCATCGGCTTCATTTAAGGCGTTTTGAATCTCATCAAGATTGTTCATTAACTTAATCTCCTCAAGAAGCTTCTTATTGGCTTCAAGAATCACATATTCTTTCAGATATTCGATTATTTTATTTAATTCCAATATATAGTAGTACTTATTCATAGACAAAGACTTTCATTTTTTATTGTTTTGTGGTATAATTAATTGAGAGGAAATTTTATGAGTTACACATTAAACCTAACTAACAGTCAAGCTGGTGAAGTCATAAGTAAGTATCACGAATTCTCGGTTCCACATACTAATAATTATACACTATTTCGGGCAAAATTCAAGACTTCAACAATTACAATTTTTAAAACCCTCACCCTTATGGTTCAAGGAAGTGGCTCAAAAGAGACATATTTAGAGATATGTAAGCTTCTAGAGATTGAAACCGCAACTGAATCAAAATCAAAAGGAAACGAATTAGTCAATTTTTCGATCATCGGAACTGACGAAGTCGGAACAGGGGATTTTTTTGGTCCTGTCGTTGTTGCTGGAGCTTTTGTTCCTAAAATAAAAATTGCTTCATTGATGCGTCTTGGTGTCAAGGATTCAAAACTTTTAACCGATTCGAAAATTATCAATATTGCTCCCATTATTATGAAAGAAATTAAATATAGTGCATTAATTTTAGATAATGTGAAATATAATTATTTAACTAAAATTCAACAATTCAATCTTAATAAGATTAAAGCATTACTCCATAATAATGTTCTATATAATTTAATTCCTAAAGTTGAGGATTATGATAAAATCATCATTGATGCTTTTACTACTAAAGATAAGTATTTTGATTATTTAAAAGATCAAGAGCATATCATTAAGAATGTTGAACTTGAAGAAAAAGCCGAAAGCAAATATCTTGCTGTTGCTTGTGCTAGTATCATCGCCCGATATTTATTTTTACTCCAACTTGACAAATTATCCAAAGATGTCGGTTTTGACCTTCCGAAAGGAGCAGGACCGAAGGTTGATTTAGCTATCTCAAAAATAATAAAAATTCACACTGAACGTTATTTAGAGGTAATTGGAAAAACCCATTTTAAAAACATGGATAAAGCAAAGAAAAAAGACAATCAATGAAATTGTCTTTTTTTCATTTTCTAAGCTCCTCTAAATATTGAGTAAAGTAGTCTGGTAATGGTGAATCCCATTCCATATACTCATTGGTGCGCGGATGAATGAATCCAAGCGTTTTCGCATGAAGAAATTGTCCATGGTCACCAATGACATTTTTGGGACCATAGTTGGGATCACCAACAATCGGAAATCCGATATATTTCATATGAACACGAATTTGATGAGTGCGTCCGGTTTCCAAACTAAGTTCAACCAATGTATATTTTGCAAATCTTTCTAAAACTTTAAAATGAGTAATAGCATGTTTTCCCCCTTCAACCACGGCCATTAATTGGCGGTTTTGAGGTGAACGTCCGATTGGAGCCTCAATTTTTCCAAAATTATGATTAATGATGCCATGGGCTAACGCATTATATTTACGGCTAACTTCCTTATTCATAAACTGAATGCTTAAGTTTTTATGAGTAAAATCATTCTTACAAGCAACAATTAATCCTGAGGTATCTTTATCAATCCGATGGACAATACCAGCTCTAATAACACCGTTAATTCCCGATAAATCATGACAATGGTACATCAGAGCATTAACAAGTGTTCCGCTATAATTTCCACTTGCCGGATGAACAACCATTCCTGAAGGTTTATTAACAACAATCAAATCGGAATCCTCATAATAAATATCTAACGGGATGTCTTCAGCAACAACTTCATTAGGCACGGCATCACGAAAAATGATTTCAATAACATCATCTTTTTTCAACAAATAACTTGGTTTTACTTCTTCCTTATTCACTAAGATATCTTTGGTCGCAATCATTAATTGGATTTGGGTTCTGGTGACGTCTTCTAACTCATTAAACAAATACTTGTCGATTCTAATCGTTTGATCTTCTTCAACGATTATGAACTTTTTGTCCATCTGACTCCTGTTTCTCCAAATAGAACATCGATCATCATAAACACGACCCCCACCGTCATGCACATATCGGCAAAGTTAAAAGAAGGAAAACTCATAAAGTCGAAAGTTAGAAAGTCACGTACCAAACCATTATTAAAGAGGCGGTCAATAAAATTACCTATTGCTCCCGTCATAATTAAGATATACGAAGCACTGAAAATGGGATTTTTTTCAAAATCGAAGTCTTTTGCCAGATAGACTAAAAAGCCTAAAGCAACAATTGTTATAATAATGAAAAACCATAAGCGATTTGAAAATATTCCCCAAGCACCACCACTGTTTTCTAAAATTTTTATCTTAAATAATCCGGGAATAATTTTTAATTCACCGGTTCTTGGTAAATAAGCAAAAGCTAAAATTTTTGTAACCTGGTCAATAATAACACCGATTACGATTAAAATTATTCCTAAAATCATATTTTTACCTTTCATCTGATTGCTCCTAAAATAGATATTGCCCCAAAAACGATGATAATTAATGTAACAAGTCCGAAAATCGGATTTAAGATTTGATATAAGAAGATATAACCAGCCTCAATTTTTTGGAGATTATCCATATCCTTAACCAATGATTGACATATTTTGACGGTAATATAATTTGATAGACCGTTAAAAAGCATAATTGCAATCCAAACGACCGTTAAATATATCCCAAATGATCCAGCATCATAACCATAAATAACAATATACTGATAAAGCATTAATCCGATTGGTAATATCAATAAACTTGACAAAAGCAATCCAAACACAAATGTTTTCAATTCAGTGATTCGTTTTAAATTGATTTCATAGAATTTTTTATTTTCTCGGCGTCCCCGAATCCAAAAGTTCGGTTCACGATGATAGTTTTTATTATCAACCATTTTGTTCACCTTCCAAATAGGCTATGATTTCCGCAAACGTTGCAACCCGATATAATTTAAATGGGGCTTTGATTAAATTATACATTTCGAGGGCTTCTTCATAATCTTCGGGATTGACAAAGAAAATATCAATTCCATACATATAGGCGGTTACAATCTTTTGACCAACACCACCGATATCTCCGACTTTGCCATTAATATTAATCGTTCCGGTCCCGGCAATTATCTTTCCTGATGTCACATCTTCTTCTAAGAGGGCATTATAAATCGCTAAGGTTAACATCGCTCCTCCAGACCCACCAATTGAGTGCATTTTTTCTGAGATTTTAAATTTAGGAAATGCATTCGTAATTTTAAATGATGGATTGGCTTCGATCGCTAAGGTATAGACCATATTACCGCCTTGATCAACGACGACTTGATTATCGCGGTTTCGTGCAACCACTTTTTGAGCATTAATGACTCGTTCTTTATCACCTCGGTTAACGGTGATTTTAAAATAATCATCCTTGTTAACAGCATCCCGTAATTCAAGATAATGTTCATAACTAAGAATATCAACATCATTAATTTTTGTGATTAAATCATTAATCATTAATCCTGATTTAGAATATTTTAAAACCGCACTAACAATAATTCCTTCAAAATTTTTCTCAAGAACAATTTCGGAATTCTTTAATTGTGCGTGTTCATATGCAACAATTAAGGCATTCGTAATGCTTAAATCTTTGAGGATGACTCCTCGTTCGTATTCTTCTTCAGAAGTTAGATCGACATTCGGTTTATAATCATCAACACCGAGGCGATTTGACATCTTCGAAATCAAATATTGAAATAATGAAACCCGAATATGAGAATAGACACCAATCGTATAAATATAACCAGCTTGATTGTTTGTTTCGATGGTGACAGCAGCATAACTCTTTGTTTCATCGGTTGTTTTCGCGGTATGATTAAAAGCTCCAGGAGTAGTAACAACATAATCGACTCGAATTGCAGTGCCTAATATTAATATTAAGTAAATAACTAAAAAGGCGATAATAAAACTTTTTTTTGTTATTGTTGCTCGTTTAAATCCTTGTAATAAATCTTTAAAATATTCAATCATAGTTAATCCTTTATTATCACTTTAAATGATTCCATTTTCCGGTAAATCACACTCGCAGCATCGAGCATTTTCTTAGCTGCAATATCGGTTTGGGTGTTTTGATATTTATCTGATAAATAAACAATCTCTCTAATGCCACTTTGAATTAATAATTTTACACATTCATTACAAGGAAACAACGTAACATACATTGTGCAGTTCGCAAGTGAAGAAATGGCATTTAAAATCGCATTTGGTTCCGCATGAACGACATAGGGATATTTGGTATCGAGGAATTCACCTGCATTATTCCAAGGAAACGCATCATCATCACAACCAACCGGAAAACCGTTATACCCAATCCCCACAATTCGTTTTTCAAAATTAACAATGCAGGCCCCGACTTGAGTATTTGGATCCTTACTCCGCATTGACGAAAGCAATGCGACCCCCATAAAGTATTGGTCCCAGGAAATATAATCATTTCGTTTCATTTTGTTGTTCCTTTTCACATTTATCAATAAATTCTTTAATATCATCCTTTAGTTCTTTATCTTCTTCATAGGTCATTTTAATAATGCAAGAATCAGTCGGACAGGTATGACATTTATCTGGCAACTTTGTTCCTTTTGGAGGTTTAACCTTACGGTTAAAATAATATGAAAGTAAGAAAAGCGCAATAATACCAACAATAATCGATACTTGAATTAAAAAATTATTTAAAAACATTTATAACTCCTTAATAATTTGTTTAATAATATAATCTGCTAACATCAACCCTGCAGTTGAAGTCACTGGCATATATGAACCTAATGTTTTATTGTTTTGAGCAGGTTCGGTTGATGATACTACCATTATTTTATCATAAATTCCTTCATCCCGCAGTTTTTTACGTAATATTTTTGCAAGCGGATCATAAGCGGTTTTGCTGATTTCGGTTACTTCGAGTTTTTTTAAATCGAGTTTCTTAGCAGCTCCCATCGATGAGATAAAGGGGATTTTTTCTTGTAAACAACGTTTTATTAATAAAAACTTACCCTCAATTCCATCAATGGCATCAACCAAATAATCAAACTGATAGTTAAATAGGGTACTATCTTCATTAAAACGTTCGTTTAAACAAACAACCTTACAATTCGGATTAACCTTTAAAACTTCTTCCGCAACCAGTTTTGCCTTATATTCTCCTAAACTAAGGTATGAAGCAATAATCTGACGATTGATATTACTTTCTTGAACGCGATCGAAATCCAAAACAATTAATGATCCAACTCCGCTTCTCGCTAACGTTAAGGCACAAATACCGCCGACCCCACCTAAACCGACAACCGCAACTCTTGCCTTAGCAAGCGCATTTAAGGCGTTAGCGCCGATTAAGGTTTCTATTCGCTCAAAGTTTTTCATTTTTTGATTTCCAATTTTAATTCCCTTAGTTGTGAATCAGATACCGCACTTGGAGCTTCACTCATCGGATCGATGGCACTTGCGCTCTTTGGAAAAGCAATAACATCACGAAGTGATGTAGAATTGGTTAGAATCATTGCAAGGCGATCAAGTCCTAAAGCAATTCCACCATGGGGAGGGGTTCCGTATTTAAGTGCTTCCACAAAATATCCGAATTTTGCTTTAATTTCGTCGTCACTTAAGCCAATTGCTTTAAACATCGTCGCTTGTAAATTCTGATCATGAATTCGAATCGAACCGCTTCCTAACTCATAGCCATTTAAAACGACATCATAACATTTAGAATGGCATGTTTCCGGATGCGTTAATAACTTATCCTTGTCTTCATCTTTTGGCGAAGTGAACGGATGATGTGAAGCAATATAACGTTGTTCTTCTTCATCATACTCAAATGAAGCCCAATCATTAACCCAGATAAAATTATATTGATGAGGATTAATTAAATCCATCTCTTTCGCAATGACATTGCGTAAATATCCTAAAGCGGCATTCGTAATTTTTGCATCATCAGCAACAATCAAGATTAAATCCCCATTGCCAATTTTTAACTTTTCGAGTAATTTACTTGTAACTTCATCAGTCAAAAATTTCGCAATCGATCCCGCTAATGTATTTTGTTCATATTTTAACCACGCAAGACCCTTTGCTTTATATTTTTTTACTTCTAAAGTTAAGCGGTCAAGTTCTTTACGTGAGTATTTACTCGCTCCATTTTTCACATTAATAGCTTTAACGGTTCCGCCTTCACTTAATACGGTTTGGAAAACACTAAACTCTAAGGTTTTCACATCATCACTGATATTCACTAATTCCATTCCAAAGCGAGTATCTGGTTTATCAGTGCCAAATCGCTCTATGCACTCATCAAACTTTATGCGTGGAAATGGGGTTGGAAGATCGATTCCCTTAATCTCTTTTAAAACTTTTTTCAACATTCCTTCAATTAATTGATAGACATCTTCCTCATCGATAAAACTCATTTCCACATCGATTTGGGTAAACTCCATTTGGCGGTCTGCTCGTAAATCTTCATCACGGAAACACTTAACAATCTGATAATAACGCTCAAATCCAGATACCATCAGTAATTGCTTATATAACTGCGGAGATTGCGGTAAAGCATAAAATTTTCCGGGATGGACTCGAGAAGGAACTAAGTAGTCTCGAGCTCCTTCTGGAGTTGATTTACCAAAAACTGGTGTTTCAACTTCAATAAAATCCAAAGCATCAAAATAATTACGAACTGCTTTCGTGATATTATGGCGAAGAATCAAGTTTTTTTGCATGATTGGACGCCGTAAATCCAAATAACGATATTTCATTCTAACATCATCTAATGCATCGGTTTCATCTGCGATAATTAACGGTGTTAATTCGGCTTCACTTAAAACTTCAATTTTTAATACTTCAACTTCAATCTCACCGGTTGGAAGATTTTTATTTTTACTTTCTCGTTCAATAACTTTTCCAATAACTTTGATAACAAATTCATTTCTGACTGCTTCTAGAGTCTGATAGTTTTCATTTTCCGGTTTACAAACGATTTGGGTGATCCCATAGCGGTCCCGCAAATCAACAAATATCAATCCGCCGAGGTTGCGCTTCTTTGCAACCCAACCGGCTAAGGTAACAGTTTCACCAACATTAGTCATTCGCAGTTGGTTATTATTATGAGTTCTCATCTTATTATCTCCTTAAATTTCTTTCTAAATAAGCAAGCATCTCTATTGCATCGATTTGTTCTTGCGTGTTTGTTGTTTTATTTTTAATCGTTATTTTCTTATTTAAACGTTCTTCTTCACCAATAATGATGATCATCTTAGCATTCATTTTATCAGCTAGTTTAAATTGTGGCTTCATTTGCGTATTTAAGTAGTCCATTTCTACATAGTATCCGTGTTGGCGAAGTTGGTTAGCATATTTTAAACTGAGGATTTTTGATTCATCATCCAAAGTGATGAAGACAACATCGGCATTCTTTTCGATATTTTTAAATAAATCAGCCTTATCCATTAAGGCCATAATCCGTTCAACTCCAAAGGCATAACCGATTCCCGGAATATCTGGGCCTCCAAACGACTTAATTAAATCCGAATATTTGCCACCAGCGCAGATTGCTAAATCGTTTAATTCATCATTGCTTTCATAAATATATTCAAAAACAGTATCGGTATAATAATCCAGTCCCCGAACCAATGACTCATCAACTTCATAATCGATTTCAAAATAATCAAGGGTTGATAAGACTTTTTGAAAATATGCAAGTGATGATTGGTTTAGCGACGCTTTGATTTTTGGAGCTTGGATTAAGATCGGATTATCTTTATCAACTTTACAATCTAAAATACGCATCGGATTTTTCGATAGACGGCGTTTACAGTCACTGCATAACGAATCAATATGGGATGAAAAATACTTTTGTAAGACCTTTGCATATCTAATACGCGACTCTTTATCACCAATTGAATTGATTTTTAGTTTAATATTGGTAATGCCTAAAGTTTTAAATATTTTGTAAGCACTCATAATAACATCACTGTCTAATAGCGGACCCGATTCACCAAATGCTTCAATTCCAAACTGATGGAATTGACGATAGCGCCCGGCTTGAGGGCGTTCATAGCGAAACATGGGACCGAAATAATAAAATTTATTGATGTTGCTATTAACATAGAGTTTATTTTCTAAAAAACTTCTAACAACAGCAGCCGTTCCTTCCGGTCTTAAGGTGATACTGCGTTCCCCTTTATCTTTAAAACTATACATCTCTTTACTGACGATATCCGATTCATCCCCGACACTGCGTGTGAAAACGTCCGTATTTTCAAAAATCGGAGTCATGATTTCTTGAAAACCATAGTTTTTAATTACATCAGTTACTATTTTTTCCAAATATCGGAACTTCAATGCACTTAACTCAAAGAAATCTTGAGTCCCTTTTACCTTTTGATAACCCATATAAAAACCTCCTAAAAATAAAAAACCTTAAAAGAATATCTTCTAAGGACGATTTTCTACCGCGGTGCCACCTTAATTCATCAAAAAAAATTGATGCAACTTAAATCCTCTAACGCCAGGAATACGTCCTATATCGGAATCTCCTAAGTGTCCTTCATTAATCCTTTATTAAGTGTTTTCACCATTTCACTCTCTCTGTAAATAAAAAAATTAATTACTAATCTTAATCTGCGATTTATTAATTTTGTTTAATCTATTATAAATTATTATGTTCCTAAAGTCAATAAAGAATTCCAATCTTAATAAATTTAATCCAACCATTTTAAAAATGATTGTTATGTTTAAGGAAAATCATTTTGTAGCATAATAATATTATAAAATTGGAGTGAAAATATGAAATTATTCAATAAATCGACTGAAAACGACCAAAAACAACAACAAAAAAACTCTAAAGATGATTATCAAAAACAAAAAGTTTTTAAATCAGTAAAAGAAAATATCGATTATATGAAAAATATTCAAAACGAAAGCTGGGATTTGGTTACGAAGGATATTACTTTGAAAAATGCTAATCAAACGATTAAAATTGGATTAGTCTATTTTGCTGGTTTAGTTGATCAACCCTTTTTAAGCCATGTTGTCAATGATGTTATTACTCGCAATTTTTTTCTAACAACTGAGGAATTAGATTCCGGAGAAAAGCGGGTTGAATATTTTAAAAATGTGCTTCTAACTAGTATTTCGGCTGATGATGCAAGTGATTATGCGAAAATCTTTAATCTTGTTTTAAGTGGAGATATGGTCTTATTTGTTGATGATGTTGAAAAGGCGATCATTATTGGAGCAAGAAAATACCAAGAGCGGGGAGTTGAAAAACCAACCACCCAAAATACCGTCAAAGGCTCTCATGACTCTTTTAATGAAAATCTTTTGACTAATGTTTCGCTTGTTAGAAGACGGGTCAAAACCCCGAATATGATTGTGAAAAATTATATTCTTGGCAAAGAATCCAATACAAATGTCGCCATTGTTTATGTAAAGGGTTTAGCCGATCAAAAAATCATTGATGAAGTTACAAAAAGAATTGAAGCAACGGAAATTGAAAATATTATTGATTCTACAAATATCAAAGAATTTATTAAAGGCAATCAATTTTCACTGTTCCCATTAATATATGATACCGAGCGTCCTGATAATGTCGCTGCTAATTTATTTGAAGGCCGGGTTGCAATAATGGTTGATGCTTCGCCCTTTGTTTTAATTTGTCCTTCTTTATTTGTTCAGTTTTTTCATTCAACAGAAGATTTTTTTGCATCAGGAATTGTTTCATCTTTCTTTCGGGTTTTAAGATTTATCGCGTTTTTATTAGCTTTATATGTTCCGGCAACTTATATTTGTTTAGTCCTGCATCATTCAGAGTTATTACCGGTTAATCTCCTTTATAGTATTGCCGGTCAAAGAATTGCTGTACCCTTTCCATCCTTTCTTGAACTAATTATTATTATGCTCGTCTTTGATCTATTAAGGGAGTCTGGTGCGAGGATGCCATCAACGATTGGTTCATCACTATCGTTTGTTGGGGCGATTATAATCGGCCAGGCTTCCGTTGAAGCTGGTTTAATATCTTCAATTGTCGTCATCATTGCTGCGATTTCCGGTATTACCGCTTTAATTATGCCCAATTATCAAATGACGTTAAAAATAACTGTTATTCGGTATTTAATCACCATCGCTGCTGTTATTTGGGGTTTTTACGGATTGGTGCTTGCAATGGTGGTATTAATGATTCATTTATGCAGTTTAAGAAGTTTCGGGGTTAATTATTTTTCACCATTTGCACCATTCAGCTTTTCAGGACAAAAAGATGCATTGGTGAGGTTTTCATTAAAGAATCTTTCAAAACGTTCTCGTAAACGTACTGATAAATATCCTCATTAAAGGAGAAAACAATGAAAAAATTTATTATTATCTTTTTATTTTTAATAATTATAATAAATGTGAGTGGTTGTGGAAAAAGAGATGTTGAAAAATTATCAATTACAACCGCTTTAGGAATTGATAAGGGCGAAACAGAAGAAATAAAAGTAACCGCACAAATATTAAACGCGAATGCAGTTGGCAGTAAACCTCGAGATGTTTCCCCTGTATATACCATATCCGTAGAGGGAAAAACCATTCAAGAAGCATTAAGAAAGTTAACGACCGTTTTTACTAGTAAACTTTTTTACTACCATTTCCAAATATTAATTTTTGGAGAGGAATTAGCGAAAGAAGGTATTGAAAAATATTTAAACTTTTTCGCTATCAATAATGAAACGCAACATACTTATAATGTGATTATTGCTAAGGAAAATACAGCTGAAGATATTTTAAAAATTAGGACAATTGGTTCATTGATTCCAGTTGTAACGTTAATTGGAAAAATTGAAGCATCAGCAGATGCTTATGGAATTTCGAAAGTAACATATATGGATGAAGTAATAACATATATTAGGCGTGGAGGTGAAGGAGGTTTTACCTTAGCAAGTTTAAAAGTTGAAGGTGATGTTGAAAAAGGATCAAAAGGTGACAATGTGAAAAATATTGTCCCCGATGCATATATCGTAACATCAACTTTAGCAGTCTTTAAAGAAGATAAACTTGTCGGGTGGTTAAATGAACGTGAATCGATCGGGTATAATCACATTCAAAATAACATAAAATCGACATTTTATGTTATTACAAAAAGTGACGGATCCTTAGCATCAATTGAAGCCGATAGTGTTAAAACCAAAATAAAAGTACAAGAAGTTGATGGTAAACCAAAAATCATCATCGATGTAAGTGTAACAGGTGAACTAGTAGAAGATATGTCGAATAATACATTGCTTGATGCAGAATACCGCCGTGATATCGAAAACAGAACCAGTTATGAAATTAAAAAAATGCTGGAAAAAACAATTTTTAAAGCCAAAGAATTAAACTCAGATTTTCTTCATTTTCATTTAGAAATTTACCGCAAAGAATTAAAGTTATGGAAAAATATTAAAGATATATATTATGATGAGATTTTCCCTAATCTAGAAGTTGAAATTAATGTTGAAACCAAAATCATGCGAATAAAAACAGGAATGGAAAAACAATATGGACAAGATTAAGATTAGCAAATATCAATTTTTTCTGATTTTATGGTCCTATATTGTTTGTAACGATTTAGTTCGTGGTTACTATGCAAATGAATTACGAATGGACTTAATGATTGTGGTTCCAGTGGGAATGTTTTTATCTGTAATAATTTATTTTCTTTATTCATTTATCTATAAAAATAATCATTATCATGACTTTACAACTTCAATTGAAAATATTACCGGCAAATTTATCAGTAAGGTTTTATTTATCATTTATCCAATCTACTTTATATTAATTGTTTTTATTAATATTCGAGATATTTCCGAACTCATTCAGAGAATCTTTATCGAAGATGCATTGATTTTCATGATTGGACTTGGATTTTTATTGATTTTAATTTACATTGTCTTTCATGGCCTTGAAGTCTTTGCTAGATATAGCACCTATGTTTTTGCGGTAGGTATTCTCTCCTTTATTCCCTTTTCATTATCTTTATTTTTCTTTAATGAATTTAAAGTCAATAATGTCTTACCGCTTTTTGAACAAGGATATCAGCGGCTAATAATGCCATCATTAAGACAAAGTTTTGGGGTTCCGTTTGGAGAACTATTTGTGATGCTAATTCTCTTTCAATTTGTGACGGACCGTAAAAAAAGTTATAAATGGGGCTATTTTGGAATTATCTTCCCGGGATTAATTTTATTTTTATTAACTTTTTATAATTTAATTTTTTTAGGTGCTGAAGCAATGACAGTTGGATTTTCTCCTGCCTTAAGAGTTATGCGTCGAGTCGAGGTTAAAAACCTCTTACAGCGGCTTGATCTGCTCGTTCTTTGCTTCTTTATGCTCTTTATTACAATTAAAACGGGTGCGTTGTTACTTGGAACAAATGTTTTGTTATCAAAGGTTATAAAGATAAAAAAAGAAGTCATTCTGACCATTATTTTTTGTTTTATGATTCTAATTGGTTTAATTTTCTTTGCGAAAAAATATTCAGATTTTATTCTGTTTCGCTTTAATGTCGTAATTCCTTATATTAATTTAACATTTGAAATTATCATTCCGTTTCTTTTGATTATTATCTCATTCTTTCGAAAGCCAAAAAAAGAGGATTACGCTAGCTAATAAAGTAAAAAGAATAACCACGAAAGAAAAAAAGCTAAGACAACTTAGCTTTTTTGATAATTTGCTTTTACATCTAATAAAATAGCTGTTTCCCGGTGAATCCAGGGCGGCTGCTTAAGATCATTAATAAGGTGGAGATTATTAGCGATAGCTTCATCTAAATCAACCTTAAAGGTTTCATAGCCAAAATCAATTTCATATGTTTCCATATTTGTTGGGTGATTTTCACTTTCGATTTCACAACAAAAAACAAAACTTTTCATAATAAATAAATCATATTTTGTTTCTAATGGTTTTCGGTATTCTGTTATTGTTGAAAAGGGGACAATGTTTTTTATTTTAATCCCCGCTTCTTCTAAAACTTCTCTTTTTAAAGCTTCAAAATAGGATTCATTTTGATTGACGCCGCCACCAGGAACAATATATTCACCAAACTTCTTTGATTTTAAGAGAATGATTTTTTCTTGATCAAAAATTATCGCCCGACAAGCTTCACGATAAAAATTGTTTTTTGAATTAATTTTATCAGTTAGGATAATATCATCTAGTTTCCGAAATTCTTCCATTCTTTTCTCCATTTTTCTCCTATTTTCTAACAAAATTCTTACAATCATAGTCAAATATTGTCGATGAGTGTAATTATTTAAGTAAAATTGTTAATATTTATTACGACAATTATTTACAATAAAATAATTTTATCGTCATGAATTTCAATTTGTTTTTCTTTATATAGTTTTCCAAGCGCGTTTTTAAAAGCAACCTTGCTCATATTGAAAATGCGTTTGATAACAGCTGGATCAGACTTTTCCGTAATCGCCATAAAACCTTGATTTTTCTTTAAATAATCAAGAACTATTTCTTTATCTTCTTGAATCATCACTTCTTTTTGGTCAATTAATGTACCAGAATAGTCATTCTCATTTTTTTTAATAATTTTTACATCAACCATTTCACCAATGCGGTATTTCTTACGTAAATTGGTTTGATGAACAAAGACAACATCAAAACTTTCTGTGACAATATTTACACCATCAGCTGTGATTCTGTAAACATATCCTTGTACTTTTTGTTCTAACGGTAAATCGATTTGTTTCGAATAAGATAAGATCTCATTTTTTGTACAAATTCTAGCAACTAGCCGATTTGCTCTAACCTTTAATGAGCAACATACCTTATCCCCGGATTTTGGCCAATCATGATAGTCATATGGAAGGTCGTCTTTTGATAATAAGATATCCTTACTAATGCCGATATTTAAAAAGGCTCCGATTTCTTTGTTGACATCTTGAATGGTTGCAAAACCGATTTTGTCAACTGTCACAAAGGGAATATAAAGCGTTAAAGCTAGTCGAGATTTTTTATCAGTATATAAAAAGGCAAATACTTTCTCTCCGGCTTTTAATCTTCGGTAATTGGTTTCATTACGATGGAGAAAATACTCTTCATCGTTTTCATCTGTTAAAACATATCCTAAATCTGTTTCGCGGTCAACTTCATATTTACTTAATTTTCCTAAATTTTTATTCATAATTTTCTTCCTTCTTTTTATATTCGTAATATCCACGATTTATACTTTCTGTTCCAAAATGAGTTTTTACATTATTAATAATTTTTTGGATTTCTTCTTCTTTTTCAAGTTGGTTCATATCATCAAATATGGAGAATTGTTTAATGGGTTCCCGGTCTTCAATCAAGCGATTGGCGAAAACACCAACTAAACGGATCATATCTCCTTGTTCAAAATATTCTTCAAACAAATCCTCAACAACTTGATAGACTTCATAATCATCATTTATCGCTTTTGAAAGTCCTCTGCTTCGATTGATTAATTTAAAATCATGATATTTGATTTGAAGACCAACAGTATAAGCCCGAAGATTTTGTTTTTGCAAGCGGTATGATACGGAATTCGAAATTACCTTCAAGGTTTTTTTAATAATGCTTGGATCATAAACATCCGCATCAAAAGTTGTGGAATTACTGACAGATGATACTTCAGTAAAATAATTGATTACTTCAGTTTCATCGATACCCTTCGCATGAGCAACTAGGCCTTCTGCATAAATTTCACCGATTGTTTTCTTTAATAACTCCATATCTTTAAAATTAGCCAAATCACCAATTGTCTTAATGCCGATATTTTCTAACTTCGGAGTTGTTTTTTTGCCAACTCCAAGCATCCTGTCAATTGGTAATACCCATAAAAGCTTGTCAATTTCTCGTTTCCTTAGGACAGTAATCCCTAAAGGTTTTTTCATATCTGATGCCATTTTCGCAAGAAACTTACTTGGACCAATTCCAATACTAACTGGCAGCTTATAATTATCAAGTAAATATTTTTGGATTTTTTCAGCTAGTTCTAAGGGGTGAATAGTATTGCAGACATCAGTAACATCCAAATATCCTTCATCAATTGAGGCAATTTCTACTTTTGAGGTAATTTGATGTAAATAATCAAAAAATAATTTTGAATAATGTTGATATAAATCCATATCTGGTTCAATGATAATTAAATCATGGCATAGTTTTAATGCATCTCTGACAATCATCGTCGTTTTAATTCCGAATTTCCTTGCTTCATAACTTGGAGACAGAATAATACCTTTATAAAGCGGATCTAAATGGGCAATCGCAATTGGTTTTCCTTTTAATTCTTCATTTTGAGCAACTTCACAGGATGCATAAAAGCAATTTAAATCTATATGAAAAATAATTTTTGCAGTTTTCATAAATTTTACTTTTCCTTTTAATCATTTTGTGGTATAATATCTATGTTACTTAATATTATAACATAAAACATTGAGGTGAGCATAGTGAAAAAGAAACATAAGCAAGAAAAAAAGGCTTTCATTAAAACAAAAGTTAAACCGAATAATTCAATTGAAGTTGAAATTCAAAAAAATCCTGCCCAAACATTGGTTGGTAAAATTTTTCTCTTTGTAATTGTCGGCGGTATGACTTTATTAGGGTTAGTAGCTTTAATTATGTTAATAATTGAAGTTTCAGGAAATATTTAAATTAAACAAGAGGTTTTGTAACCTCTTTTTATTATACCCAAATTTATAAATAAAAAAAGTGTTAATCAAAAAATTGACTAACACAAAATAAAAATTAAACGACTCGAGATAATACTTCACGGCGTTCACGTTTATGAATTAAACGTAAACGGTCGGCAATCATAGCGATGAATTCAGAATTAGTAGGTTTTGATTTATGATAGCTGATGGTATAGCTGAAAATATCACTAATTGCATCAATATTTCCTCTGACCCAAGCAACTTCAATTGCGTGACGGATGGCACGCTCTACTCTTGAAGATGTCGTATTGTACTTTCGGGCAACTTCTGGGTATAGCACTTTCGTAATATTTCCTAAGATCTCGATATTGTGATAAACCATGGTAATTGCTTCTCGAATATATAAATATCCGCGAATATGGGCTGGTACACCGATTTCATGTAAAAGGGTTGTAATCTCGGTATCAAGATCTGTTTTAGCTGAGTTTAAATTATAAGAAGTATTTTTACTTCCTAAATTTTTTTGATTTTTTAAATCATTAATAATTTCTAAAAGATTAGTAAAGTTAATTGGTTTTACAACAAAATAATTAGCTCCTAATTCCGCAACTGTATTCATGACCTTTTCATTCGAAAAAGCCGTGATTACAATAATGTTTTTTGGAACTTTGTACTTTTCACGTTTGGCTCTTAATTCCTGAAGCACTTTGATACCATCACAATTTGGCATAAAGATATCAAGAATTAAAAGGTCGACCTGTGTAACACGTAATGTGTTAAGTAAGGTAATTCCATCAGTATGGACTCCAATAACCTCAATTTCTTTTTTGTCTAAGAAAAAATCCTGCATTGTTTGTACTAATTCTTTTCCATCATCAGCAATGATCACTTTTAAACTTTCCATAAATATTCATCCTCCCTATTTTATCTATGCGATTATAATTTAAACATATTTTTTAATACAAATCAATAAATTTTATATTAATTTTTGATTTTTTTTCAAAAATAATAAAGTTTTCACACATTTTTCGACATTTAGCCTATATTTAAGACATTGGTTTGTCGAAAATTAAAGAAAATAGTATTTTTAAATAAAATTTTAGAAAAGCTATTTTTAGCTCTTTTTAAAAAATTTAAATATTTCTTTTGTTATTTTGTAAAAACAATAATTCTTAAACTACAAAAATTTACATGTTTTAAATTTGCAAATAAAAATAAATAATAGTATAATAAAACAAATACTAAAAAAGGAGG
>OBJA01000336.1_pt1 | contig 42974 bp, 40 predicted proteins | sample 1519751 | NCBI WGS metagenome assembly OBJA01 (sample SAMEA3881238, study PRJEB22517) | soil metagenome | biome: lake sediment; feature: soda lake sediment; material: sediment, water from around vicinity | place: India | collected 2013-12-23 | depth 3 m
GAGCGATATATTCCAATTTGTCGTTACATCATGTAAAGCGATAACTAGTAATTTAACTCTCGATACAATTTCTAATTAGAATATAATTAATTTGTAAAAACTAAAATATGGAGATTATATCATGACAAAAAGAGAAAAAATGATAGTAACAGAAGACTGGAGAAAAGAATTTCCATCATTAAGTGTTTATAAACCAATGCATTTATTAAATAGAATTGGTCCACTCTTAGTAGGGATTTATCTTAAAAAATATTCATTTAATGAGTCATATCTACCTATTTTTCATGTTCACAACTTGTTAAGAGATTTTCCAAGTATTTCTCTACAATTATATAATTCTTTTAATCGTAGTATAAGGTATCCATTACATAAAGTAGAATATCTTGAATATATAAAAAAATTCAAAGAAAAAATATTAATTCCATTAGAGGGTGATGTTACTCTTAAAAGAATATTTAAAGGATTTTGCGATTACATGATTAATACTTTACATGATTTAACCGCTCTTTTAAATATACCCAAACCTACTCAATTGCATATTTCCTTGTAAAAATATGCTTAAGCAATGTTCTAGGTAGTCATTAAATTTATCAATAGATATTCTACTATTTTTGTAGTTATATCTTAGAGTGTATTTAATGAAGTTTGATTCCTTCATTAAATAGTCCGAGCCAGACAAAATTAAATTTGCTTTTATCCCTATATTAATAGCACTGTTTTTATCTCGTTCAATTTCCATACCACATTTTATACATCTAAATTCTCTTATGCTTGGATCTTTCTTTTCTTCATTCTTACATAAACAACATTCTTTGGTGGTATTGTGTTCATCTACTAATATAAAGGTTTTACTTTTCTTCTCACAAACCCATTTTAATATATTTCTAAATTTTCCGATAACACTTTGATTTATCATACTTCTAGATTGATTATGGTTTTTGATAATATCTTTTGATGGGAAATAATTACCCATTGCAATTACATCATAATTATCAGTTAGCATATTTGCAATTCTATATAAAGCTTGCTTAGTTTGTTCTCGCTTTCTTTGCATAGTTTTGCTTAATGCGTTATTTATTCGGTTATACCTTTTACTGCCAATATAATAAGAACTATAGGGAGTTTTAATTAATTTATTTTTTTTAACGCAATGATCCCTCTTAGATTTCAATTTATCAATTTGTTTATCAAAATATTTTATCATCGAAAGATTATTAAATTCTATTGTATTACCTATATAATCAACACCAACAAAAAAGTTTTTATGATTAGGATCTATAGATATAAACCTTGATGTTATTTTAGGAGATACAATCATCTTTTCTAAACATACTATTAAATAATATTTATTTCGTTCTTTCACAATCCTATAGTTTATAATAATTAATGTTAAAAAAATTTAACCTTCTACTTTTTCATATATGATAAGTCGCTGATGCGATTTATAATTCTTAAACCTTCATCTGTTTCTTTAAAATGAGATACTCCTCCAGCTTTGCCAAAGATAGAATAATGATTTAAATCTTCTATTTCAAGCCCTAACCACATCGCGTTAAAGATACTTAAGATATCTCCATGAGAAACAATAATAATATTTTGATCTTCACTTTCTAAAATCATTTCCAAGAACGATTTTAATCGATTCCATCCATCCCGTTTTGATTCACTATCAGGAAATAAGCGATCATCAACTGTTACTTCATTGCTTTTAATATTGGCTTTTAACCATTCAACGGACTTCCCACAAGCCATGCCTAGATTTCGTTCCCGCAAGCGCTGATCAAAAAGCACTTCTCCATCCAAATATTTCGCAACAATTTCAGCCGTCTGTTTCGTCCTCTTTAAATCTGATGAATAAATGATATATTTGGTTTTCAACTCTTTTTTTAGATTTTCACCAATTAAGTGTGCTTGTTCAACACCTAATTCTGATAAATCCCAATCGGTCCATGAGCCGACCATCCCATTTATATGGTGAAGTGATTGTGGATGTTGGATTGTAATAATATTTTTCATTTTCTAAGTTCCTTTTCTTAAGATTAAAATTACATGATAATCGGAGCAATTCTCCTTTTAATCTGATAGCGGTAAAATAAATTAACATAGAGAAAGAATATATATCTTCTTGGATGTTTTAAAAATCGGCGATGGAAAATGGTCCGTTTGAAGATATTTTTAAGACTGTATAATTTATCATAGATTTCCCAAAAGATAGCATTTAATTCATCCGTAGTCATATGCGGATGGTTAATAACGGCTCTTGAAGGTGAAAATGAAAAAATGTTCTTTTCCACAATTCGATTTTCCGCAACAAACTTTTGATATAAATCTGTTCCGACAATCGGCGTCATAATATAGAATTTCGGAGCAATAATTTTTGTTTTTTCGATAAATTTAATTGTCTCACGTAAACTCTCAACTGTATCATTATCAATACCAACAATCATTTCGGTGGCAACATCAATCCCTGAATTCACAATTTTTTTAATTAAGTTTTGATACTCATCTGGATTACACCATGTTTTGTCAATCGTTTTTAAGCTATCCTTATTAATACTCTCTAGACCCATACTTAAATTAATGCATCCACTCGCAGCAGCTATTTTCAACAATTCATCATCGCGAGCAATCTCAATCGCACATTGGCTCATCCATTTCATTTTGAGTTTTTTAATTTCTAAGCACAATTCCTTCATATAATGTTTATTTGCAACAATATTATCATCTAGCAATAAGAATTTTTTAAAACCTAAAGCTTTAATATGTTTAATATCTCGGATTACTTCCTCTATTTCACGTTGATAGTATTTGTTGCGATACATACAATAGATCGTACAAAAACTGCAACTATTAGGACAGCCCCTACCAGCTTGAACAGGAAGAAAGTCACCTATTTTTTTCTTTAAAATTAAATCAAAACGTGGTAACGGTGTTGTTAGTTTTGTAATCATGTGTTTATAGAATGGTTGTAATTGCCCCTTTTCAATATCTTCAATTACTTGCTTCCAGACATCTTCACCATCACCAATAACAACCGCATCACAAAATTGCTTCGCAATCTCCGGAACCAAACTAACCATTGGTCCCCCCATAATTACTATTTTTCCCTTGTTCTTAAATTCAAAAGCTATTTCACGACCGCGATTAGCAGCATGACCCATCCCCCCAATCCCGATAACGGAAGCATCGGTCTCAAACGGAATATCTTCGATTGTTTCAAAACATATCTCAACTTCCCAATCCTTTGGCATTAAGGCTGCAAGTAAGGGATAAGCTAACCCAACAAAATATAGCCGTTTCTTTTTTACCAATTTTCCAAAATCATCATAAATTGTCGGTTGAATAAATAATATCTTCTTCTTCATCTTATTTCACCCGATTCATTTTAATCAGCTTACGATATTGACGGTAGACATAGAAAGCACCGTATGAGACCCTTAGATAATTAAAGAGCCCATATTTCTTTAGGATATAAAAATGTGACCTAAGGTTAGCCGAAGTTAAGAGATAACTTCTAACGATTTGTTGATAATAATCAGCAATTGGCATTTTGCTTGGTTTCAATACCAAATGCGCCATATCCCAAAGTTCATAATTTGATCTTGAAATAATTAATTCATCTTTAAGTGATTCATATAGCGCGGTTCCCGGCATTGGTGTTATTGGTTGGATATTAACAGCAGCAGGATATTTGAATGAATTTAACCATTTGATCAAAAGATCAAAATCTTTTACTTCCCAATCCAAGCCAACAATAATGCCGCTATAACACTGAACACCATGTCTTTCTAAGATATTAATTGCCTTAATATTCATATCTACATTAGTTTGTTTATCATAATCATTTAACTCATCATCTGTAAATGATTCAATGCCGACAAAAACAGCCTGTAAACCATTATTTGCCAATCTTGAAATGATATCTTCATTAGCAGCAACAAAATCAGCGCGGCCAAAAAGAATATATTTTTTAGTTATCTGATATTCTTCTAAAAGTGAACAAAATTTAAGAATCCGTTCACGGTTTAAAAGAAAGTTATCATCAACAATAAAGATATTATTTTCTTTGATTGCCTTGATCTCCATAACCACATCTTCAATATCACGCTCAAAATATTTATTTTGCGTTATTTTAACACAAAAACAAAACTCACATTTATATGGGCATCCGAAAGACGCTTTCACGGTTGCACATTTGCGGTGATATATATAATGGTATTTTTTTCGATATTTTTTTGTACTATCTCGGTTCGGATGCGGATATTTAAAACTTAGGTCAAGTTGATATTTCTTTGAATCATCTTTCCATACTCCTTGAATCAATTCCCGATTTTCCAATACCGGGCGCTTGATATTATCAATTAATTCCTTAAATGTTTTTAAGGCATTAACCTTGATAATATAATCGATATTTAAATCCTCAAAATCATCAGGAACAACTTCCGCATGAACACCGCCAACAACAGTGATAAGTTGACTGTTGAAATGCTTAACCGTCTTTGCATACTCTTTAATAACCCCAACATGGGTAATATATGCCGTAAAACCAACAACTTGTGGTTGAAATTTATTCAAAAAATATTGAAGAGGTTTTCTTTCAAATATCATATCGATGATAATTACTTCATGTCCAAACGATTCTAAATATGAACTAATATATTCAAATTCCAATGGCTCACAAGTCATAAAACTTTGGAGACCAATAGAATCCTGATGGGGTTTTGGTCTTACTAATAAAATCTTCATTTTCTACTCCTTACAAGTCAAGCGTAAAAACGCAATAATGGCGACTTTCACTATGCATATGACGTTGATTAAACATTTTTGAATCAAGATTATTGTCCCAAACAAAGTTACTTTCAGCACCAATATATTTCATCTTAGCATTTTTATATATTTCATATAATAATCCATATGCTACTGCTGAACGTTTGTATGGTTCAATAATCCCAACCGCATTAATAATCAGATTCTTTATTTTTTGATGATTAAAAAGATAAACAAGTCCAATCTTAATCATCGAATTCTTTTTTCCGCCCGGAATTATCTCATTAAAATCCGGATGCCAAAAAATAAAACCAATCTCTTTTCCATCTTTCATCGCAAAAATCAAATATTCAGGTTTTAAAAATGGTTTTAAGTCCTTCATTAATTCATACATTGCAATCGGTGGTCTGGGAAAATAAAGAAAAGTATCTTTTAAAGTCTGATTACACAAACTTCCAAATAGCAACATTTCTTCTTTAAAGTTTTTCATATCCAAATATCGAAATGAATAATCGCGGTTAATTCGCGAAAGAATTGCACTTGGAAACTTGACACTATTCATCTCAAAGTGATATGTAGTAAGAGGATGTTTTATAAATTGATCTTTTTCGAAATATTTTAGATAATAATCCTTATTATACAAACTGTCAAAGCAGATTGGCAAATCGAAATGATCACATAAAAGTCCTACTCCATAACTGACATGGCCATTTAACCCAATAACGATTCTTTTTAAATCATAAGCTTTAGCTTCAAGAATTGCTTCTTTGATAATAAGATCAACTGCTTCTTCTTGATTAGGAAGGGCATCAAAAAACCCAATTTGTAATACTGGCAATTCCTGATTATAGATAAACATACACTGAGCTAAAATAGCATGATCCGTTACATAAATCGGCCGAATATAAGTGTTGCTGGTAAAGGTATCACTTTTATTTAAAAAGGTTTTTACAACCCCGATTAATGTATCTTTAAAATTGAGATCCTCTTTATAGACTTGATAAATAAAGTTGATAAATCTAGTTTTTTGTTGCTTAGTAGTAACATCGATTATTCTCACATTAATCCTCTTTTCAAAAGTATTTTCTATATATATATAACAAATAGAATTAAGCTTTATTTAAAAACATTAAAGATTTGTTTTATTGGTTTATATTCAATCGTTTTTGCGGTAAGTTTAATAAATAGATTTAAAAAAACATTTGTATGATGAACAATAGCATAGAGGGTTTGATAATGACCACCCAGTTTTAACTTTGCTTCATCAGCAGTTTGACCTAAATCGATCCGTTTAAATCCATTATCAATCGCATATTCAACCATTTTTAAAAGCATATTGATATATAAATCATATTCTTGATTTACTTGATAGTCGATTCCAACAAAAGCAAAAACCAATTCTTCATTATTTTCAATCATTTGAATAAAAGCGATTGAGCGTTCATCCTTTTTCGCAACTATAATTCTCGATATATCCCCTTGAAAAAAGGCTTTTGGTAATTTTTCAACTTGAATTCTTGATGAATTAAATACTTGTTCATATAAGCTATATAAATGATCATCAAATGATGAATTATCATTTAAAAGTGTATAAGTAATATCCGCGCCTTTTGTTAGGGCTTTTTTATAACGGTGTCGGTAATTACTTCTTAAACTAGCTATGTAATCATCAAAACTTGTCCATTTTAAATCAAAGATAATATTTGAACATGTTAACCCAAAGGAAACATTTTTAAAACCGATATCTTCTTTTAAATTTAATATCAGTTTACATCCTTTAATCTTTTTAATTGCCTTTTCAACTTCTGATTTCGTATTTTCACCTAAAATGAGTGCACAATTAGCAATTGACAATGGAACATAAATCATCGTAACATCGACATAAAAGTTAAATTTCGCAAACATCGATAGATTATGTTTCTTCTTTTTAAAGGTCATAAAAATTGAATCTATTTTTTGATTCTGATCCCGAAATAGATAATACCGTTGACTACAAGGATTAGTTAGTTCCATATAGTGTAAAAAATCTTTCTTTAGAGCGTAATTATGTTCACAAATTACATCCCATTCATCTGGTAATTGCCTTGCATGTAAAAAGACTTCCATATTCAAATATCCTTTCATTTCTTTTAAAAATTGATAACATTATAGCATAGCTTATGAAATTGGTCAAAAGTTAGTTTTTTAAAAAACTATCTATAAATAAAAATAGATAGTTAGGTTCTTTTTAAGTAGATGCATATACCAAGTTATTAATCCAAATTCCTTTCTTTATGAGAATAAATCCGATTGATGACTTAATAATATCTGCTAGTTGAACAAGTAAATATACGAAGATAATATTCATTGGTGTTAATAAAACCAAGATGAGAGCAACCGGAATACTGACAACAACAGCAAACACACTGTCAAAGAGGAATGTTATAATTGAAACCCCTCCTGCCCGTAATGTAAAATAACAACACATATTAAATGCATGAATCGGATAACTGATTCCCGCTACAATCATCAAGTAATTCGCTAGTCTTTTAACCGATAGATCGGTTTTATATAAGGCTGGAATAAAGAATGAAATACTAATAAAGATGATAGCAATAAAGATACTAAAGATCACCGCAAAAAAGAGAATTTTCCTACTGGTTTCTTTTGCTTCATCTAATTTTCCCGCTCCTAGTAATTGTCCGATGATGATGCTTGTTGATATACCTAAGGATAAGATAAAGATGATAAATAAGTTACTTGCAGTAGCAGAGATATTGAAGGCCGCAACAACATAATAGCCTCGTAATGAATAAATCATAAACAAAACAGTCATTCCTGTTGCCCACAATAATTCATTAAAGAATAATGGCAAGCCTTTTTTGGTTATTTTATAAACTAATTCAAGTGGAACTTTCATTGTCTTGAAAATGCCTTGAATAAAATGATATTTATGAGAATGAGTATGGGTATAGATGATTAAGATTCCCATCTCAACAAATCTTGAAATCACAGAAGCTAAGGCTGCACCCATAACCCCCATCCGTGGAAATCCCAAATAGCCAAAGATCAAAAGAAAATTCAAGATTAAATTAAGGAAGACGGCAATTAAACTACTTACCATCGGTACAACTGTATCTTTGGTTTCTCTTAATGTCGATGAATAAACTTGACTGACTGCAAACGGTAATAATCCTAATAGCATAATAGTAAGATACTGATTTCCATGTTTAAATGCTAATTCGATATTCTCAAGTTCTTCACCATGTAAAAATAAATAGATTAATGGTTCTTTCAAGAAAATTAAAACCGCACTACTGATAATGACAATTACTATCGCCGTATATATTTTAAATCGGAAGCAAGAGCGAACTCCGTTTAAGTTATTGGCTCCAAAAAACTGTGCCGAGAAAATAGCAGCCCCAGAGAGACTACCAAAAATACATAGATTATAAACAAATAATAACTGATTGGCAATTGCAACCCCAGCCATTTCTTCTGTGCCAAGTCTACCAACCATAATATTATCAAGTAAGTTTACAAATGAGGTTATTCCTTGTTGAATCATTATTGGTAAAGCAATAATAAATAACATTTTATAAAATGTTTTATTACCAATTAACTGTTTTAGTTTCATATTTCCACCTAATTATTACTTAAATTATTATACCATAATCTCTAAATTTTTCAAATCTAATTTTTTTTAATTTTTTTTTAAATGCAATTTAAAATTGCGCGATAAATTGCGTGACTTTAATCAAAAAATCAATATAATATTAGATGATGAGGGTGATTTATAATGAATAATTTACATGAAAAATTAAAAAATTTAAGAATCAATAGTTTAATGACTCAGCAAGAAGTCGCAGATAAAATGTTTGTAACGAGACAATGTGTTTCTAGATGGGAGCAAGGAAAAAGTATTCCTGACATCTATATTCTTGAGAACTTATCGAAGCTGTTCAATATTTCCTTAAATGAGCTTTTAGATGATAAAACAACAAAATCATTGATTGTTGAAAATGCATATAAAGTTAAAAAACGAGATAAGTTAATTTATTTAGGTATTTTAATCGGTATCGTTGCGATAATAATCAGTTTTTCGATTATTTTATTTATTGGAAAAGACCGTGAAACCGAAATAGATTTTACCTTTTCTTCGTATAAAGGGCAAATTGTCTCGATCATTGATCAAATAGTTGAAGTTGAATCCTTCGATGAAATCTATGTTTTAGACTTTCAAGATCACAGGTTTCCTCTAGTAATTAATAACCGTGGCGAAACCATTGAATTTGAAGACCTAAAGAACGGCGATATTATCAGAGTATTTTATGAAGGGGCCATGCCAAGTAAGAACATTGCTTCCATTGAAGTTATTGATTCAGTTATTACTAGAAGTTTGTATGGAGTTTTCCTTGATATTTCAGGCAATAATTATAGTGATGTATCGCAATTACCAACTTCAAGCGAACCAGAAACGTCCTATCATTATGATGGTTTTCGTTACTTTTACTGTAAACATAACCAATCACAATGGAATTTAGGACATACTCAAACTGAGCATCGTTTTATTTATGATAACAACTTCCCTAACTATTCAGAAAATATCATTTCACTTACCTTTTATATAGACCTTTATAAGGTTCAAGTCCCATTAAAACTTGGCATGGTAACCTCTGATGGAATCATTTATTCAGATGAATTAAATCTTAATCAGGAATATACTTTTAAAGGTGAATTTGAATACCCAACTGATATCCCATATTTTAAACATAGTGTTGATGTCACTTACAAAGTCGTGATTCTCCATAGAAATACAATTAGTTCCATCGAAGTTTTTCAATATGACAAAAATAATTTATTAATTAAGGAATCAAAATTAATTAACTTTTTAGATATATATTCATTTAGTGCCGAAACTGATGCATTGTATTGCTTAGTAAAAATAAATTATTATGAAGATTCTAAATTTTCTCATAGTAATATTGTTGAAAAGCTATACTTAGGAAATAGAATCAGTTTAGATTTTGCTGACACTTATGGAATGAAGAAAGAAACAGATTTTAAGTTTAAGGTTGAATATGCAAATATTATTTACAAATAATGAAAAAAACTTTATGTTATAAACATTTTAACAGAATCAAAAAAACAGGTATTTTTATAAGTACCTGTTTTGTGTTTTTGGTGAAGGTCTATAACCTTTACCTAATTATTACGCTTTATAAAATATCCATTCCGTGAATTTTTATCATCTTCGGACCTTGGTATCGATTGATATTGATTGTTTCTTTTGATAAAACTATATTACTCAAACAATTTTTAATACTTCCACTAAATGAAAAGCCACTTAAAGGATAGTATTCATGACCATCAAAATAGATTGCCAACCGGACCTCTCCACCAATATAATCATTAAATGTCTCAATTTGTAAGCCTGATAAAGCGATGATTTCAAGATAAGGTTTTTTAGTAATTTTTTGTACTGACAATTTCCCTTTTTCAACTTTGATCGTGTTCATAATTCCAGAAGGTTCAAGTCCTAAATATTGAGCATATTGATTATCACCAAAAAAACTTACTAGCTTGCCCTCTTCAATAATAGTTGTTGGTTTAAGAATAACTCCATCTTTATCGAAGGCATCAGCTTTTGAGTTAGGAATGTAATTAATCGTTAATAAATCCATATTAACATTTTCCTGAATCATATCACCGATTTTTTTGTCTGTGTTTTGTTTATATACACTAACATATGAGTAATCTTCAATTAATGTTGTAAAGAAGGTTACCAATTCTTGATTTTTAAAGATAATATCGACTTTCTTTAGATCTCCTAATTTTTTCGCATTATATCTAATTGTAACATCTTTTAAGGCGTTAATAGCATCTTCTTGAATTATATCAAAATCAAGATTTGCATATGTGAAGTATTTATAAAGTTCGACCTTTTCTTCCTCACCATCATATGAAGGAATAGCTTCTACATTAATTTTATTAAGGGTTTTCTTAAGATTAACTCCTTGAGAATTGATAATATGGTTCGTTAGCTTTGTTAAGAATACTTCCATTGCATTAAATTTCACATGAAATTTTGCTTCTTGAATAAAAATATTTGCGATTTTATCAATGATTTCAAATGGTTGAAATTGATAATCTTTTTCTTTCCAAGATTTCTTCTTGTCGCCTTTAACTAATTGATAGGGTTTGTTCTTAACAAAGGAAGCAGCATATACAGCATCTTCAATTTTTTGAGCAAGTTTACTTTTATTTAATTTATGATTGATTACAAAAGTAGATGATCCAACATATTCATTATCATTTTCACTAAAACGGTGATATATTGTAATTGAATATTCTGTTGTTTTAACTTCTCTTGTAGTTTCTAAATTTTGAAGAACATAAAAGGCTTGATAACTCTCAGTTTCTGTTTCATTTATTAACCAGTCCGAAACTTTCGGATTTTCATTTAAGCATTTTATAATTTGTTTAATCATCCTATCTTCACCCTAGCTTTCAAACATGGCCCACCATCACTGACGCGAACCCATTCTTTATAACCTTTTCCACATGAACCGCTTCCAATAACTTCAAAGTCTTTAGAAACGGCAGTTATCGAATTAAGTAAATCAATTACATAACCGCTCATCACCACTGGAGATACGATTTTACCGGTGAATTTGCCATCTTTTATTTCTCGACCATAGTGAGCAGTACACTGAATTCCCCAATTTTTCGGATCTTCCATTCCATTATTAGTTGTGGAAATAAAATAACCATGCTCGATACTTTTAATCATATCATCCAAGTTATCTTTACCTTTTTCAAAGAAGGTATTTGTCATTCTTGTATAAGCTTTTCGTTTATATGATTCTCTTCTTCCATTACCAGTTGGTTTAGTACCTAACTGTAACGCACTTAATGCATCTGATATTCCACTTACTAATATCCCTTTATCAATAATTTTTGTATTTTGAGCCAAGACTCCGTCATCATCAAAAAAATAAGAAGCAACACTTAATGCACTTGCTGCTCCATCACGCATATTAACTAATGGTGATGCCACACGTTGATTCATATACTCTTTTGCTTTTGCACGATCTTTCACAAACATATCCATCTCAACTCCATGTCCAAAAGCTTCATGAGCAATTAAGCCGGTAATTGATGAATCAGTAATAATGTCATAAATTCCAGGAGTAGGAGTAACAGCATCTAGCAATTCAATCGCAATTTTGGCAGTTGAAAAAATAGAATCTTTTAAACTAATTAAGCTTTTTTCAATTGAATTCATTCCAAAGCCATCATAAGCATAACGAGTTGTTTGCTCTTTTCTTGTTAGAACAAAAACACGCGGATTACTCCAAGTATAATATTGTTCTAGTTCTTTGTTTGTTGAAATGAACATTTTTGAAATTTCAGTATTTTCAATTCCCGTTCTGACATTAACTATTAAAGGAGATATTTCTAAAGCTTCTTTTACATATTTGGCTAATATCGCGATAATTTCCTCTGTCGAATACACTTTACCAACATTCTTACGCACAAACTTTTTTACGATTTTTTCTTCTTCTAACACTTTTACATCGACATTTGGAATGGTGCTTTGAACTTGAGTTAAAGCATCAATTGCCTTAATAATTGCATCAAGATTTTTTTCATCTAGCTCATTTGTTGAATATTCACTATAAACTGAACCGTTAAAAACCTTAATAACAAAACCTGATTCTGTGATTCCACTAGGAACAACACTAGTACTAACTTTATCTACGGCAATACTAACCCCAGAAACATCAGTTGCTAAGACACTAACATAAGTGTATTTAGAACTGAGCATTTCGATTAATTTTTTTACAACTGGTTTTTTACTACGTAAATAATTCGAAAATTTTCCTATCATATTTGACCTCCATAAGAACTATTTTACCAAAAAATAAGCAATATATCAAATTAAAAAAGCATTTTTTAATGCTTTTTCGTTAATTGATCATTTTTTATCCAATTCCATAATATCGATATCCACTACTACTACTATGTTCCATCGGTTCCGGGATTTGTCCACCAAATCCACCAGCAGAATTCCTCCTCAAACCCAAAGTAACCATAAACCGATACATTAAACTCTTATAGCGAGGAGGTTTAAAGATCTTAGTTGCTTTTAACTCACCATTTCCGGTAAATGTGTAAATTTCAATACCTTGTTCTTGATATCGACATAAAATATGAGTTAAATCACTTTTGACTTCATTTGCACGAACGATAACGCGATTAATTCCCTTATTTACTAATAATGATGCAGATGGCATATCCTGAGGAAAAACACACCAGCGATTATCATATTTTCCAGGTTGTTTTGCAAATGCATTCATTCTATTTGAATCTAATAAAAAGGCCGGTGGTGCATCATCTTTAATTTTTAACTCTTGTAATTCACTTGCACCCTTAAATAACCCTTTTTCGATTTCACTAACATCAACAAGCATTGAACTAACATTCGGACCCTTAACTCCATTATAAAGAGGAATAGGCCGATATCCAATTTCAGCTAAAGCAAGACCAACCTCAATACCCTTAACTCCTGGTAAATCGACAATAATCATCGTTCGATATTCTACTCCTGAAAGCCAAGATATATTGGGTTTTTCTAAAGAAATGGTTTTATATCCAAAAGGTGTTCCAGAAAACAATACGGGTTTAACCCACTCTGTCCAAAGCGCATGATCCGGAGCCCATATTTTAAATACTGACAAATTATCATTCATAATTATGCTCCTCCTTTAAAACTAATATTGGTATATCTTTTGCATTAGCATCAATCCGCGGATATGGACTTATTCGCCCATAAAAACCTGCTCGTTTACCATCAACAGTAAATACTCCGATACACAAATGAAAAGATTCCTGATCTTTTGTTATTACTGGCTGACTATGAAACATCTGCTGTGCAACCCAATTATGCGGCTCTTTGTGAGCGGCTTTCTCAATTTGCTTTAATTCCTTCGGTGGGACAACAGACCTAATTGAGATTCCTTCACCAACTCTTCCTAGAGCTGGTTTTAAAATCCAATCTTCTTGATCAAATTGTATCTTTTTGGGATCACTTGTTTTCGGCAACAACTTTTTCCATACGGGAATGTCAATTCCGAGATCATCCCAGATTAGAGGCAGTCGCTTTGATTGCGCAAAGATAGCCACAGGATGATTACATGATGGAATTTCACAATCATAATAGCCCCTCCATTTCGCTTTTTTCGGTAAATTTGTAAGCCATTCTAAGGGAAAGAATCTAATAATTCCATCAATTTTTCCTTCTTCTCCTTGAACAACACTGATAGCTTTTTTATTTATCCATTGAAGGTGATCTGGAGCAGCAAACACTGTATTTAGTCCTTGATCATTAAAATAATCACTCAAATACTGCATAACTTGTCTGTCATCAGAATACGAAGTAGCATGTACAAAAGCAACAGTTCCTTCTTTTTTTATTTTATTTCGATAAGCTTCATAAAGACTATTTGCAACATGATTATGTGGTTCATAACCTTCAAAATACTTACTTGCAATTTGCGGTAAAATGGAAGCTTCAGCTAAGCCACCGGGAACGTCACTATTGACTTCGGAAACCGCCCACCCTGTAGTGGTCGGATGGAAATCAAACCGCATCAGTCTAACATTTTGATCACTATCATAATTAGTTAAGCTTCTAAGCACTCTTCTAATTGATTTTGGAAGCCCTAATTTTTTTGTTAAGGAAAGATTTTTAATTAATGCTTCTTCCATCAACTTGGTTTCTAGTGTTAAACTTTCTGCCCATGTTTCTAATTGTCGGGCAGTCTCTTGATTAATTAAAATGACATGTTTTGAGATTGTATTATGGTCTCCTACTTGCGGATCCCATTTATATGCTTTAAAAATTACATCATATCGATATTCTGAATATTTATCATCAGGGATAGATTCTATTTTAATCGGGTGAATCACTTTAGTCCTCCATTCAAAATCCATATGGAAAGATCATAAATCGGATTTTCTTTAATTGGAGGAATGATATAGATCAAACTTAAAACAGCCATTGCGACATAAACAAGACCCCAAAAGATCGAACTTAATAAATTATCATGTTCAATATTATGTTCAACCTTAGCTTGATTAAGATAATACAATTCAATCATGATCATTATTAAAGCTAAAGGTAATACTACCCATCCATCCATAAATTCAACAACTGTCCAAGAGAAAGAAGTCCAATCGCCTGCTGCAGCTCTTCCAAGAATAATCCCACTTGCAAAAAGATAAAAGCCAAATCTTATTCCACAATTTAGATCTCTTCCAACAGTAATTCGTTCAAAAACCTTAGTAATTAAGTTTATTATAAATCCTAAGAAAAACCAAACAATTAATCCCAAACCACCAGCAAAAATCACACACCACCAGCCAGGTCCATCACCAATATTTGCACCTGCATAAATAACGGTTATACCTAAGATCCCACCAGTTAAAGTCAATAGGGAAGCTTTGTTGTTTAAATTTAAAGTATCATCAATCCATGAAATATCAAACAGTAATGACATAAGTATTAATCCACAATAAATCCATACTAGACCTAATAAAATATAAAACAACAGGTAAAAACCATCATTAACAACATCAAATGAAGCTAAAACTTTTAAAGTATAAGTGATAATCGCAACACAAATGATAGGTAACCATCCGAAGATAAATCTCGTAGATTTAATACGTTTTTGAGGCCATGAACTAAGAAGTTTTGTGTACCATTTTATAAGAAAAACAGATGTGAAAAAAATTGAAACTAAAAAAATTACAACTTCAATAAAAAAATCCATACCAATCTCCCTTTGTTCAGTAATTTTATTTTTTATATATTAACTCAAAATCTTCAAAAACAACTAATAAATCTTCACTAAACTCATAACCCAGCAATTTACCTTCTTCTTTATAAAAGCGAAGATGTCCTTGCTGCCAACTTTCTAAGTTGTCATCTTCACCTTCTCTTTTACATATTTCATAAGTTATATCCTTATAAGGTAAAATTGTTACACAAGTAGTTTGGATGACACCACGGGGGTTGCCATTCCAGTCTGTGACGATGTTTAAATCTCCAGTTTGGGGGAGTCTTTCATTTTCAATTGTATATGAATTAAGACTACTTGCTGTTGCTTTCTTTTGGCCGCGAAGAACTAACTCCAGAAGCTCATTTGCCAGTTTTTCTGTTAATTCAAAATGAAAAGCAGCCTGATATTTTTCATTTAAATCTCGATTTGTATCAATTAAAAATTGATTCCAAAAACTTTCAATTTTATTCATAAAATAAACCTCACTATATCTAATTAGATAGATTTTACCATATAACACCATCTTTAATCAACAATGAAAAAATTCTTATTTTATTTTCTTTAACAAAGAACTTTTTTTAGCATATGTAATTGGCAATAGTCATCATCATTATAAATTATTCCCAAATCAATATAACCATTTTTGATAAAGAATTCGAGATTACCATTAGGAAATGTTCCTTTTTCATCAGTGATTACTAAAACTTGACGAAAATGGTTTGATAAGTACAGTTCAAGTTTTTTTAACGGGCCACTTTTATAATCATAGAAAGAATCTGTAGGATAAACACAGGTTATAAATGCTGTATCTTTGGCTCTAGGAATATCATATGGAACCATAACAGAAGGGATGAACTCCGCACCACCTAAAAGATTATTATTTTTATCAACATTTAAAATCCCTAAGATTTCAGAATTGGTGTTATGCATAAATATCTTTTTTTTATTTTGTAATTCTTCGCAATTTTGCCCAGTACAGTTACAAGCAATATTAACATTATCATTATTTAAGAAAATCAAATTTTCAGTTCTTTCAACATTTCCTTGAACAGGTAAATATGGTTTTTCGATCGTGATATGCCCCTCACTTAAACTGTCTAAAATTAAGTTTATTGTCATCGGATTATAATAACGGTATTTCTTATCGACTATAATCATAGTTGGAAAATACATCTTCACATTTTTTGCAGCATCAATATCATTTGAAACATCAAAATAGGAAATTTCAAATTTATCCTCATATTCTTTTAATATCTTATAAACCCTCTGATTTAATGGGCATTGAAATCCCCAAAAATAAAATTCCACATTCATAATTAAAAACCTCATCTATTCAAGTTTAAAATATCAATCCACTGATGCCCGTTAGGATACATTATCAAAAGGGCGCTTTCTAACCAAAATTACTGTTCACAATTTCATACTTTAATAGTTTCCATAAAATCAAGTTCATTTTCTTGACGGTTATTAAAAGATGATTTATAGAGCAAAACTATTTCCGGAGCTAAATAAGAAATTTCATTTAGTTTTTGTTAACTCTCTTCTGATGTTATCTAATGTTGATACTACATCTTTGATAATTTGATTCATATTACTATCCTTTTATCCCAATTAAAGGATTTCTTTCAACTTAATAATATTAACGATGAAAATAACGTTTCCTTCACAAGCACCAATGGTTTTAATGAATTTTGATAAATTCTACTAGTAATGGCAATGACCAATTTGTGTTTTGGAACCATGATTAAAAATTGACCACCATATCCTAAAGCAAAATAATAATCAAGTTCATGGTAAGTATCTACCCACCAATGATATCCGTAATATCCAATGTTTTTATATGTCATAAACTGTTTTTTAGTCGAATACTCAATCCATGACTTTGATACAATTTGATGATTTTGATATTTTCCAAAATTAAGAAGCATATTACCGATTTTAATTAAATCCAAAGTTAAGATTCTTAAACCATCTGAACCTAAACTTACTCCTTGTTTTTCATGCCAAATGGTATTATTAATGCCTAAGGGTTCAAATAAGTATTTCTTTGCGAAATCATGGGTTTTCATCTTCGATACTTTTTGGATAATTGCCGAAAGCAAATGCGAACAACCAGAATTATAATTCATTTTTTCATCTAAATTATTAATTAAGGGACGATCGAAAATAAAATGGATCATATCTTTGCTAAAGTTCATCGGAGCAAAAAAATTCCAAGCACCGAATTCCGGCCAATCCATTCCTTCTGTCATTGATAATAAATGTCTAATCGTAATCTTTTGCTTTCGTTCATCTTCGTAATTTGATAATTGTGGGAAAAATTCCACAATCGGTATATCAAGATTTTGAATCAATTTGTTATCTAGCGCTATTCCTATCAAGATAGAAAGAATACTCTTTGTACATGAATTAATCGTTTGAAGAGATTCTTCCATCTTTTTATTTTTATAATATTCAAAAGCAATACTTTCATCTTGACTTATTACAAATGATAATACTTTTTCTTGAGATATTTTTTGTTTTAGTTTTTGTATTATTTTTTCATCAATCATTTTTTCACCATGTATTTAAGTTTTTTTAAAATTAAATAACGAATAAATTAATTTTTCAAAAGAAATTAAATAAAAAATTTGTTAACCAATTTTTCTATTATTGATTTGAAGAGATAGTTCCATTATTGTAAAAACGGTTTTGATATTTGTCTAATGCACTGAATAAACTCGATTCTAAGTTCGTATCCGAGGAATTAGCAACGCAAATCAAAGAAAAAAAGACATCTCCAATTTCATTGATCCATTCTTTCGATATCTAAAAGTCATTTATTTCATAATCAGTTCCCTTTAACGCTTCTTTTGCCAATTCACCAACTTCAGAAACTAGATCAATTATTCGATTCTGTACATTATTATTCAACTTTTTCTCCAGAGTGAATTTTCTCACCATTCCTTAAAGTTCATTTATTTCCGTCCTGTTGCCCTCGCTATTTTTTTATAAGATATTAATCATTATACCATTTATTGGGATGTGATTCAATAATAAAAAAAAGCGATGGTTTGAACTGAACATCATTCTTCGCTTTTTTAAATATCTATTGTTAGCAATGTGAAATTCACTGATTTAAAACATGGATAAAATGGGATATCTTTGATTAACTATAATTGATTTTTTTCATTAATCCTTCTTCACTACTTAAATTATAATTAAGCTTTTTTCTTCTTCCTTAAGGCAAAAACTGCAATACTAAAGATTAATAATGAATAACCAAATACCCATATAAAGTGATTTAATAGTTGATGATATTCTCCTAAAAAGGCATGACGGGCTAAATCGACTGAATGCGCAAAAGGAAGCAAGTAACAAATCTTGGTGTATGTTTCTCCTACTAAAGTAAAATCAAACCACACACCTGATAAAAAGGCAGAGATATTAATAAACAGAGCAAATATTCCACCTACTTGTTTCTCATTAAATAACGATCCGAACAATAAACCAAATGCAATATAAATTAGTGAAATAAACAACGATAAAACCACTAATGAAAGAATATTAATTGATATCGATAATCCAAAGATGATCGAAAATAATAGACAAACGATCACTTGTAAAAGAGATATTATAATTAAAGGAATCGTATAACCGATTATTAATTCAAAAGGTTTTATCGGTGATGAGTATAATCTGATCACAAAACTGGATGTTCGATCCTTAGCAATCAGCATTCCGCCAAACAACGATACAAAAGAAAAACTAAAGACAGCTATTGCAGGAGCTAAATTATCAATTGCAAACAATGGTATTGGAGTGCTTTTCTGAATAATTGAAAATAATGCAAGCATAAGGATTGGTAAACCCATTCCGAATGCAACAGATAGGGGATCTCTTATAATTTCTAACAGATTTCTTTTTGAAAATACTAATATTCTTTTCATAATGGCACTCCTTCTCCTGCTAGAACTATAAATGCATCTTCTAACTTCTTAGTGTTTGTTAATTGCATCAATTCATCAGATGTTCCGGAAGCCTTTATTTTTCCTTTAGACATAATGGCAATTTTATCCGACAAAGCTTCAGCTTCTTCCATATAATGCGTTGTTAAAATGATGGTAATTTTACCTTTTAATCTTTTTATAATATTCCATAATTCTCTTCTAGCGATTACATCAAGTCCCAAAGTTGGTTCATCTAAAAATAAAACTTTTGGTTTTGTAATAAGAGCCATCGCGATAGATAATCTTCTTTGCATACCACCAGATAATTTTTTGGCTTTATCTTTTGCTCTATCTAATAATGAAAAGTCTTTAAGCATTTCCTGCGTTTTTTCATGTGCATCATGTTTACTAAGTCCGTATAATTCAGCAACAAACTTTAAGTTTTCTTCAACCGTTAAATTTGGAGCTATTGCCGTTTCTTGTGGTGAAATATTTATCTTTTCTTTCACCTGTTGACTGTCTTTTAAAATATTTGAACCTAAAATGAAGGCATCACCACTTGTTGGAACTAATAGGCAACATAACATTTTTATCGTTGTTGTTTTTCCAGCACCATTAATACCAAGCAAAGAAAACAATGATCCCTCTTCTACACTTAAGAAAAGGTCATCAACTGCTACGATGTTATCAAATTTTTTTGTAAGATTATTTGTTTGTATAGCAATCATATATATCTCCCTATAATTTTGTAGTGTCAATAGATTGATTTTTTTAATGTTTTTTTCATTTATATATTACTATTGACAGTTACTTTTATATTGGTAATATTTTACTATATTTGATATGATTTTGTCAAAATATTATTGGAAAATTGTGCTAAAAAAAATTATTCATTTTATCCTTAAGTCCCAAACATATATTTTTTTTCAATTCCTTTACATGATTGAGAAATTCTCTTAGATGTATAGGTTATTCTTTTGTTTTTATTTTAATTTTTCATATAATTATATCTTTATAACACAAGGGCGATAAAAATGAAACAATATAAATATTAAGCAGGATTATTTTTCATCAAATATTAAATCTTGAGGGATTGTTTCTGATTTTGGTTTAATAGTAGCAATCAACTTATAACCTTTACTACTAGTTGTAACACTTGTAAAGAGGTCAAAATATAATTTAAAATTTTGATTTGGGCATTTAGTTCATAAAAAACGTTTTATTTCTTTGAAAACGATATATTTCTTTACTTTATTTCCATTTATTAGTAAAATTAATTGAAAAAAAGAGGTATTACTTATATGAAATTTACACCAGAATATTTTCAAATAATGCTCAACAATAAAACCACTCAACATGAAAAGATACAATACATTGAAGAAAATATGTTAAACTTTTTTGATTCAACAAAAATACCTGTATTCTATCGAATTTTACAGTCCTTTGATTTTGAGATTTTTAATGCTAATTTGCCAAAACTCTTTTTGGCGATGATGGCATTTTTAAGCGGAGATCACGGTAAGATGTATCAGATTATGAAAAACATAAATGAACTTGACTTAAAAAGCGCTGAAGAAAGTTCATTGTTCTATTGCATAAAAGCTTTTATGAGCAGCATGCTTGATATTAAAGATGCGCTAAGATTAGCAAAATTATCAATTGATGTTCTTCCAAATGAAGATAGTTTATTCCTAGCTAACGGTTATTTAACATACGGGCAATTATTATCAGGAACTGACCAATACCGTTTAGCATATGAAAATTTTGATAAAGCTGCAAATATTTTTCAAAAAATAAATAATCAGTTTCTATATATAATTGCAATTACTAATGCTTTATTAAATTTAGGCAAATTAGGTGAATATCAAAAAGTAATTACAATCGGAACACAAAATCTTCTCGTTAGTGAGAATTTCATGTCTGGTTCTGAAAATTATTATGAAATTATCAATTTTCCTCTCGGTATTGCCTATTTTGAACTAAAAAAACCAAACTTAGCATTAAAGCATCTTCAAAATGCAAAGAGAGTCATTGACGAATCAGATTTATTTCATATGCACGGTTATATTGAATTGACTATTTTTAAAGTCTATTATTTATTAAAAGACCAAGAAAAAATCGATACACTTTTCCAGCAGCTCAAATCTAAATTTTCTAATACCCAATATTCACAAATTAATTTGTTAATATCGTATATGAATATTTATACCAATTCGAATAACTATGATTTAATAAAGCACGATATTGAAAAATTTGAAATTGAATTTATAAAAGGAAATATCGGAAGTTACCACTTTATTTATGATGCCTTAGTCTATTTAAAACTTTTAGGTTATAGTGATTTAATTTCCATTGATGACTTAAAGAACAGGCTTGATCGATTGAATTATATCGGTAATTTATCTTCAGTTCAATTAACATTACTAGAACTAGCTGAAATGTATTTAATCGATCAAAAAGAACAAGAAGCAAATGATGCTATTAAAGAAGCTATGAATATATATAAAACTTATAAAATTTGCTCTAACTTTTATATGCTCCCATTAAAATCCACATATCTTATAAAAAAATATGACAATAAACTGTACCAAACATTAGCTGAGATGACAATGGTTAAAAAAGCAGTTCTTTCTGAAAGAGAATTAGAAATTTTAAATCTAATTGCAAAAGGTAATAAAAACGATGAAATTGCTAATGCTCTTTATTTAAGTGTTGGAACTGTCAAGTGGCATATAAATAATATCTTCAGTAAAATTGAAGTGAAAAACCGTGTTCAAGCGATTGAAAAAGCAAAACAACTAAAATTAATTATTCATACCTAACCTAAAACCTAACTTTAGTTAGGTTATTTATTATATGATATTGTTTATAATGATGGTGTAATAAATTTGGAGTAAGTATGTTTTTAAGATTTAGATTTGAAAATTCAATAATTAAGTCGCTTGATGTAAAAAAAACTGATCGTATTTTGGTTATTGGGTATTGCTTTAAAAGGAAATCAATAAAAAAAGCAAGTTTGTTAAAAGGTATTCATCAACAACAATTATCATATGAAAAGGATATTTACAATAAAATATTTGTTTTCAATAGTTTTTGTTCTCAAACTCAGATGAAAAAAGTAAATTTCCTATCCTGCTTGTTTAAATTAATTTCACCTGATGGTATTGTTTATTTTTATGAAAAATTAGATGATGAAAAAAGCATGTATGAAATTTTTAATATTTTTGAACTTTATAAAGTTCTTACTTATCAATATGATCTAAATCGGAAACACAAATTTATTAAGATATTATGTAAAAAAAAGGAGGTTTTAAAATGATGAAAAGGGTGATTGCATTTTTAATTTTGGGCTTTATTCTATGTGGCTGCAGTGATATTCTCATTATCACTGATAGTGATATTATTAGCGAGGGCGACACTTATAACTTCAGAATACGAAAAATGGAAATCAGTGATGAACAATTTTCCATTGAGTTTAAAAACTTTAAAGGTGTGCAAACGGTTTGGCTAATTGATTCTTATCAAACTAATCAATTTTTGATTGAATATGATTACACAGTTTCAAAAGGAAATTTCAAAATGGTATTAGTTACACCTGATGAAAAGATTATCAATATCTTTGAAAAAGGTAATAACTGCATCTTCAACACTACAATCGGCCGCTATCGAATCAAAATAATTGGTTTTGACGGGAGCGGATCTTTAAATGTTAATTTGATAATTAATGATGGATTACAAGTATCTTATATGGATAAATGAAAGGAGAAATAAAATGGAACACTTTAATCAATGGGGATCTGTAATATTTTTTATTGTTTTATACTCACTTGTATTACTATTTATCCCTTTTTACAAAAAAATGAGTAAAAAACCATCAACAGCATATATGGCTTTTGTAATTGCTTTTGCAATCGAAATGCATGGAATTCCTCTTACATTGTTCTTTTTCGGGAATTTCTTAGGAAAGAATTTGCCTGAAGGAATTTTATGGGGACATACTTTATACCAATATATTGGACACACAGGAATGTATATTGGGATTGCAATCAGTTTAGTAGCTATTTTTATCATTGCAAACGGATGGTATAATATTTATCATAAGTATTGGAAACTAACAGAGAAAAAAAGAGTTGTGAAAGAAGGGATATACAAATACATCCGTCATCCACAATATACAGGTTTTATGCTTTTAATGGTCGGAATGCTTCTAAATTGGGCAACATTACCTACCTTAATTATGTTTCCTATTATGATATGGATTTACTACGGTTTAGCAAAACGTGAAGAAAAAGATATGATAAATGAGTTTGGTGAAGAGTATATACAATATATGCAACATACTAAACGCTTTTTACCATATGTTGTTTAAATAACCTTTGATTTTTTATTAAGGAGGAAGCAAAATGAAGCAATATAATTATAAACCAGGATTATTTTTCAGTATCACTTATTTATTAACATGGTTTCCATGGTTTTTGTCTAGCTATTTTAGTCACAAACCGGGAAATGAAGGATTGTCACTTATATTAATGATTTTAGGATTGTTAGTACCAACCCTTGTATCATTATTTATGATTTTTAGTTCGAAAAAAAAAGAATTAATCATAGATTTTAAAAATAGATTAACTAATTTCAAGTTAATTAGAAAAAGTAGTTATTTATGGCTATTATTAATGCCAGCGGTTGTCGTTATTTCGATTTTTATATCGTTGCTTGTAGGTCAAAGTATTGGTCAGTTTAAATTATCAGACAGTTTGTTTCAAGTGTTAATTTTCAATATGTTCTTTTACCTAATCATTTCAGTTTTTGAAGAGACCGGTTGGAGAGGTTATGGATTTAATAGTTTATTAAGTAAGAATAATCTTTTTAAAGCATCAATAATCTTTGCATTATTATGGGCCTTCTGGCATTTACCATTATTCTTTATTAAAGATTACTATCACTATGAAATTGCTAATGAAAGTATTTGGTTTGGAGTAAATTTCATTATCAGTGTGATTCCACTGTCATTTATCATGTCATATCTATTCAAAATCAATAAATATAGTATTATAATTTTGATTTTATTTCATACGATCAGTAATGTCATGCAAGAGTTCTTTCAAATGACACAAATTGCGAAATGTGTTGAAACAGGAGTATTATTTATCATCGCGCTAATAATTGTTCTAACAAAAAAAGAGCTATTCTTTAATAAAAATACATCAAGTTAATCCTTGATGCATTTTTTTATTTATTTTTTCACTTTTTTAAAAAATTCATTACATTGTAAACAACATTGGATATAAAGTAAACAAAAGAACAAACCAAAGAATTGTAAAAACTATTGCAATCACTAAAAGTGCGATCGCACTTTTTTGCAGTTTTAGATGATATTGTTCTGGAGTGCATTTATTGCGGCGCCAAAAATCTTTACTTAATTCTTTAAGAACCATATTTTTTTGTTCAAAAGTCAACTCTTCAAAAGACTTACCTCTAAGTTTCCAGTAGCGAACAGAAGTAATGTAACAAAAAATAATCATAAATTCCAACATGTTTTTATCCTCCTAACAGTAGAAATTATTCAATCATAATTTTATCATGATTACAATGATTTTTCTACACATTTTTACTTTTTTTGGTAAAAGGCCTTATTATTTATTATTTTGGTTCTTTATATTTTTAAAAGTTAGAATTGCCCAATCTTTATATTCAGGAGTTGAAAATGTAATTGTTACAATTGCTAAAATATTTTTATATAAAATTTCTCCTTGCAAATACCAAAAATCCTCTTCTTTTGATAATTTGCCAATATATCTTACTCCATTGAGGATTTCATTAATTATTTCTTCTTGACTATCACAATTTTTTAAGATTTTACTTTCATATTCTTCATTTAGATCATATGCACTCAATCGAAAGTTGCGATTGTCGCCCCAAAAAACATGGTCATCGTTTTCATTAGATTCAATAAACGATCCCGGCAAAATCACTTCAAACTCTCCAGGAAATCGAACTACAATGTTATTTCTTCTATATCCGATTTTACTAAGCGCTTGCGAATTATTTTCTGATAATAACTCTATATCTTTAATTGCATCAAGTGGTAATTCAAGATTGGAGTTTAGTTCGATTGCTTTTTCACTATGGTATAAAATTCTTTTGACAACCTGATGCTCTTCATTTGTTCTTGGTTTGACCCAATAACATTCACTCCACATCAAATATAAAGCCATTTGTTTATGATATAAATCATCTTTAACTTCATTATGCCAAATAAAAAATGTTTCACCAAATTTTAAGAAATCATTATTATCAATAACCTTTTTAATATCATCTCGATTAAATACTCCGATAGGGGTAATAAAGCCAACAGTATTTGATGGAAACCAATTAAAAGGCCAACACAAAAGAAAGTATATATATTCCGAATTTAAGGTTTGTTCATACACTCCTTTTAAAAGCATTTGTAAAAAAGAGATGTATACATCCTTTAATAAAGAAAAATTGCGATTATTCCAATAATCAGTTTCATCTTCTACAAATAATTCGACATTTAATTCTCTGCTTAACTCATCTAAAAAATTAACAACTTCTTTGTGAACACCAGGACCACCAATGTTGTTTGAAAACTCACCCTTTACAACTCCATTCTCGAGCATGATATTTAATAATCCACTATAAGAAAAATCTAATGTTAATACATCATCAAATTGATAGATTTTAAAAAAATAAAATGAAGTTAATTTGTTAACAACATTGATTAACTTCTTTTCTTTTATTGATGATAAAAACCTTTTTTTTGATTCAAAAACTAATCCTACACTCATAACTATCTCCTTAACTATTTTAAATAAATTTTAATATATATTTTCTTTTAAGTCAAAATAATTTTCTATTCTTAATCAATTAAAAAGGTTAGATTGTCTAAAATTCATAACCTTACCTTTTTAATTCATAGTTTAGAGAAATATTCCGTGAAATCCTTTTTCAAATTGATTCCTTCAGATTTTAAAATCTCTTTTGCAAGATAAAAACCACTAGCCATCACTCCTGCGACTCCAAAACCCGGAAATACCCATTGTCCAACTAAAAATAAATCCTTGATCTTAGTCTTTTGTCTCATGAACTTTCCGTATTCTTTCTCTTCAACAGACCATCCCATAAAAGAGCCATTTTGACTATAGGTATACCGTTCGTAAGTCAACGGAGTAGATAATTCATGATGTTTTAAAGCATTAAAAAAGTCGCTTCCTAAATGACTTTTAATCCGGTTTAAAATTGTTTGTTCAACTTCTTTCTTAAGATCTTTATATGCCGATTCTCGTTCTTGATTGACTCCGACTTTCCAGTTATCACTATAGTTATATCCTAGAGGAATTAAAGCAACCAATGGACGATATTGATCATTGGATCGTTTTGGATAGATATTAATGACAATCGGAGCGGTTTCTTTTGTATATTCATCCGGATGTTTTTGATAACTGTTGCTTTCAGTTATACAAATACATTCCACATCACCCAAATCATAACTATTATCTAAAGACATAAAAAGAGTGCACACGGAAGGGAAAATTTTTTTCTTAATGATTGCTTGTTGCATCTTTTTTACTGTTTTATTTTCACTTTTTATCCAATTATAAGTATACTTAGGAGAGGCATTACTGATAACCTTTCCATAATACTCTTCATTATCTTTCGTTTTAACTCCATAAGCATAACCATCTTTGACTAGTATTTCAGATACTTCAGTATTTAGTTTTAGAACTCCACCATTCTTCTGTAAACTTTCGACGGCTGCATTTGGAATTGATTGCATGCCATTTTTCGGATATTCATTGTTATAAAACACACTCCACTGATAAGCAAATGCCATAAAGACCATTGGATAAGGACAATATGAATAAATTGCAGACTTAATATTATTTGAATCAGTAAACTTATCTAGTACTTTCTTTACGTCCTTAATTCCATATTTTAAAAATGTCGGTTTTTGTTTACTTGATTTGATACCAAATTTAATTAATTGAAATAAATTCATGTCATATGGTGGTTCCGGAGCTTCGGTTCCCGAGAACATTTCCGTCTTAATTGTTTCCATTAAGTCAAATATTTTATCAATATCTTCCTGATTCTCAAAAAACTCGTTCTTAAAATCCTCTTTAATACTTCCATGTTTAAACACATGTCTTTTTCCATCAATATAGGAGACCATATCTCCTCGGCAGGGAACAGTTTCAATTTTCGGAGCTCCCCAAAATTCTAAAAATTGGGGAATTGCTTGATTTTCTTTTAGTTCATATAGCCCATGAATGCCCAGATCAAAATGAACATCTTTTCTTGGAAATGAAGTTACAAGACCTCCTGGAATATTATGCTTTTCTAAAACTAATACTTTTTTATTATATTTTGCTAAGAAATTAGATACACTTAAACCTCCCATACCGGCCCCAATTATTATATAATCATATTTTTCCATCTTCTTATCTCTCTTTCCTTATATAAATTCTTTAATTTTTATTAAATTTCCATAATAACAAAATCATCTATTAAACTACTTCTAACACCAAAAAAATATACTATCTTGCATCTATAAAAAAAAATATAAGCAATTTATTAATTTTTTGAACATATAATTATCCCTTTTCACGCAACATAATTTCGTTTTAGTATACCAATTTTTCGAAACTAATACAATAAAAAAAAAACATTAGTATCAAATATTAGAATAATTAAAAATTCCTCAACATAAATAATAGTATATGAGGTGAAGTATGTATAATGTTTTTAAAAAATCAATAATCAAAGGCAACATGAAACTTGATCAATTACATCATTATAAAGTTGATAATACTGGAAAACCAATGACTACCAATCAAGGAGTGAAGATTTCGGAAGATGAATTTTCATTAAAGGCTGGTGTACGGGGCCCTACATTAATGGAAGATTTCCATTTTAGAGAAAAAATGACCCATTTTGACCATGAACGAATACCAGAAAGAGTGGTACATGCTCGTGGAACAGGAGCTCATGGAGAATTTCAAGTTTATCAGTCTATGAGATCATATACAAAAGCAAAATTCTTACAAGATCCTAATGTTAAAACGCCAGTTTTTGTAAGATTTTCGACAGTTGTAGGATTTAAAGGTTCTGCTGATACAGTTCGGGATGTACGTGGAATGGCAACTAAGTTTTATACTGAGGAAGGTAATTACGACTTAGTAAATAATAATATGCCTGTATTTTTTATTCAAGATGCCATAAAATTTCCAGACATTGTTCATGCGATTAAACCAGAACCACATAATGAAATTCCTCAAGCAACAGCTGCCCATGATACCTTATGGGATTTTGTCGTAAATAATCAAGAAACAGCACACCAAATAATGTGGTTAATGTCCGATAGGGGAATTCCTAGAAGTTTTCGAATGATGGAAAGCTTTAGTATTAATACATTCCGTTTTATAAATGAAGAGGGGGTAGCTCATTTTGTCAGATTCCATTGGAAACCTCTCTTAGGTGTTCATTCACTTGTTTGGGATGAGGCACAAAAAATATCTGGTATTGATCCAGATTATCACCGTCGCGATTTATATGAATCTATTGAAACGAAAAATTATCCTGAGTTTGAGCTTGGTGTTCAAATTATTAAAGAAGCAGATGAATTTATATTTGATTTTGATATTCTCGATCCAACAAAACTTTGGCCTGAAGAAGAAATTCCTGTAATAATTATTGGGAAAATGACATTAACTCATAATGTTGAAAACTTCTTTGCTGAAACTGAACAAGTTGCATTTCATCCAGGTCATATTGTACCAGGTATTGATTTTTCAAATGACCCGTTACTTCAGGGAAGATTATTCTCCTATACTGATACACAATTAATCCGCCTTGGCGGTCCTAATTTTCATGAGATACCAATAAATAAACCACTTGCCCCAATCCACAATAATCAACGTGATGGTTATCATCGACAAACAATTAATCAAGGCAAGGTTAGCTATCACAAAAATTCAATTGCGTTTAATACTCCAACTCCTATTAGTGAAACTGAAGGTGGTTTTGCTCATTACCAAGAAAAGGTTGAAGGGAAAAAAATTCGAGCACGGAGTGAAAGTTTTAAAGATCATTTTTCTCAAGCAATAATATTTTGGAATAGTATGAGCCCAGTTGAAAAAATCCATATTATTGATGCCTTTAGTTTTGAGGTAGGATCAGTAAAAGATAAGACAATAAGACAAAAAGTTGTAGATATGTTTGCAAATGTAGATGGTTATTTGGCATCAAATATTGCTTATAACATTGGTGTAAATCCTCCGAATAATCCAATATCCAAAGAAACAAAGATCTATCCTTCACTTAGCCAAGAGAATACAGTTACCAAACTTCAAACAAGAAAGGTTGGAGTGATAATAACCGAAGGATTCACAGATGATTTATTACCTGTTTTAGAAGCACTTCAACAAAATGGCCTTAAGTTTGAAATAATAAGTGATCGTCTTGGATTTATAAATGGTGAAAGTACTATCCTTGAAGCAAAAGAAACATTTTTAACTACATCTTCTGTTCTTTATGATGCAATTCTCGTAGTCGGTGGAAAAGTAATAAATAAATATTTTGATAACTATACACAAAAGTTTGTGAAGGAAGCATATATGCATTATAAACCAATTGGTGCTCTGTCAGAAGGAATCATGTATTTACAAGAGGATAATATGTCTAGTGGCGCAGGAGTTGTTGAAGCTGTTTATGCTAATGGGGAATTTGTACAAAACTTTATTGAATCAATGAAGGTTCACAGACATTGGATTAGAGACTCAATTTATTAAAAGATATTTGTATATAATTTTAGTCGACATTACTGTCGGCTTTTTGCATTTTCTAAATAAATTAGGAAAAAACTTAAATTAACTATAAAATTCTGTTATTCTAATTCATCAATTTTACAATCAAGGTCATCAACTCGTGATTCAACATCTTCTATCATATCTTCTAAACTATGAATTTTCAACTGTAGTTCTTCAACTCTTTCTTCTAAAACATCAATAGTTTCTTTTAACTCCTTAATTAATTCTGATTCATTTGTAAAATTGGTGTTTTCCAATATTTCAATTTCTTTTTCAATAATTAATTCATTCCCTCTTAAAAAAACATTACAATGATTCAATTCATCTTGAAGCAACATATAATTAAATAAACTCTTTCCATTGAATTGATTTTTTAGCACAGGATAATGTCTTTCAACAAATCTTCTTTGTGTTTTTGGCAAAATAAAAATCAACAATTTTTTAGCTTCAATAGTAAATTTAGAAAATGTTATTAAGAAACCACCTTTTGGAATCACAAACTCGAAATCTTTTTCATGAGTTTCTTTATCGATTCTTGAGGTTTTCTCTTTATATGTTTCTTCGAAGATAAAACACGGATTATTTTTACCACCTTCATTTAACATGTGATAAAAGAACCCTTGTGGACCACAACTAGGAACCCAATTATTAACATGTTCACCTAAAAAACATATTTTATTATCTTTGTTTACTGCTAAAATGATTGATTCTTTTGGACCAGGATGTGTCATTAATTCGCCATTTCCTGACCTATGTCTCTTTGGATCCAATAACGAAATAGGTGCAATTTTATCATTATATATAAAGTCTGTCCACACAGACAATGAACTATTTTTGTTAATCGAAACATTAAATCTTTCAGCGTTTATTTCTTTATCTTTCTTTTGCTCTCCAAAGAAATAATTTACACCGATATTATAAAATTCTGCTAATTTATTTAATGTAAAAACATCAGGATAATGTACTCCTTGTTCCCATTTACTTATCGATTGAAAAGAAATATTTAAATATTCTGCCAAATCTTTTTGACTTTGATTATTTTTAATTCTTAACTCTTTTAGTTTTCTTCCAAAATCTATCATTATTTTTTTCTCCTTTTACATAATACATTATACATTTATAAAAGTTTAAGTAAATAAATAATTACTTGAATAAATTCGCGACAAACGAGAATATCTTTTTAAAAATATTCTATTTATTTTAATTATAGGTTTTCAATAAAATCAATTAAATCATTTAATGAATGTATTGTCCACTTTTCTGTACATTCACCTGTTCTATCCAAATAAAATGATGTGAATCCTTGTTCTCTTGCGCCATCTGATTCTATTTTCGTATCATCTACAAATATACATTCTTCAGCTAGACATCCTTGCTTATTTAATGCATCGTTAAATATAACGGGATTCGGTTTACCAGCACCAACTAATGAACTTGCAGAAAAGGATGAAAAGTAATGATGGATTCCAACATTTTTTAAAGTCATTTCTAAAGATGGTGGACAGTCACTAATAACTCCCATTTTAAATCCTTTATTTTTGAAATATTCTAATACATAAATTGTTTCCGGATATAATTGTTTTTTCATATACCATATATGTTTTGTTAAATAATCTGCACGTTCTTCGATTTCGTCAACTATTCCAATATCTTCAAATACAGATATATACCACTGCCTGAAGAATTGCAACTCCTGCTCTACATTTTTATAAGGGTAAAAAGGAAACCCTCCTTGTTTAACTTTTGTAAAATGTTTTATGAAAAACTCATAGGTTTCATTATATGGTTTTTGACTCCACTCCTCTATTTTATCTTTTTTTAATTTTTCCCATGTAGGATCATTCATGGTTAAAGTTCCATCTCGGTCAAAAAATATTGTCGTAAATTTCATAATTATCCTCCAAAGAATTACTAAGGTTCAATTATTATCTAGTATTTAAAGTATCTTTCATATTATAACCATGGTAATTATAACATATTGTCTTAACCTATTCTATGTTTTATTAACAAAACAACAATTTATATAAAAATGAAAATTCACTACTTTCATTTCTTAAGTTAAAAAATTTAACTTGCAGTTTATCTCTATAACTTATGTAGGTGTTGTTATTCGAAGTTATTTATCGTATAATAGTAGTGTAAAAAGACGATTTTTCAAAAAATGAAAGGAAAATAAAATGAAAATAGGAGAAATAGTAAAGCAACATCGTTTAAATAAAAATATTACGCAAGAAAAACTTGCGGAGCATTTAAATATATCTATTCCAGCTATAAGTAAATGGGAACGAGGCGAAACACTACCAGATATAACTTTGTTAATTCCAATAGCAAGTTTTTTTGAAATTTCAGTTGACGAATTAATTGGATATAATGTTGAAAAAAACAAGATCAAAATTCAATATTATTTAGACGAACATAAAAAAATGTTAGATTTACTAAAATACAAAGAGGCAAAAGACATTATATATCAAAGTTACAAAGAATTTCCTAATGATTTTAGAATCATGCATCATTATCTAAATTATTTATTTTATGATGAAAATAATGATGCAACAAATGAAGAAATTATTAAATTATGTGAGAAAATTAAAGAAGAATGTACAATCGATTTTATTAGAGATGGAGCTTTATCGATACTAGCAAAGGTTTATTTCCGTAGCGGAAAAGAAAAACAAGCAAAAGAGATAATTAAAAATTTTCCTCACATTTATGGATGTGTACAAAATATTGAATTTGAAAAATTATATCCAAAAGGCTCTGAAGATTGGTGGTATTATGTTAACTATAACCTTTTTGATCTTTCATATTTAGCGATTAGTAAAGTAGAGAAAATTATCAATCAATTAGATTTACCACTTGATGAAAAAGTAAAGAAACTTAAAAATTTAGGAGAGCATTTAATAAATATCAAAGATGATTTTGGGTACGAATTATTGAATTTTCATATTATAAGCGTTTATCATACAATCACAAATTTATATGTAAAGGATAATGCTGAAGATAATGCTCTTAGTTATCTTGAAATTACACTAAAATATGCAAAAGAGTTTGATGACTTTATGAAATCAAATAAGAAAGTTAATAATGCACCACCAAAATTTAAAGATGATGTAATAATTAATTGGGGAAGTTCTGAAATAAATAATCAAATAACTAGATATATCATAGCATTTGATAATTCTTCTTTATATAATAATTTACGAAACAACCCAAAATATAAAGACATTATTAATAAATATCGTTTATATATGAACTAAAAAAGATAACACTTTAATAATGAGATTTTTTCGGTCCAAAAAAGATATTTTGATTATCTTCTAAAAAAAGGTTAGTTCACTCTTTAATAGAGTCAAAAACTAACCTTTTATTCATTTATTTAATTTTCTTTATTAAGATAGGCATTTGGTTATCCGGGTCGATTTTTCCACTATTAACAAAACCAAAAGAAAGCCAAAATGGTGCTCCATTATTTTCTTCAGGAGTAAGATATATGTATTCTGCGCCATGGTTAGAAAAAGTCTTTTCTATATGCTCATATATACTTTTACCCAAACCTTGACGTCGATATTGTGGTAAAATATAAAACTCCATAATATATCCATAATTAGGGTCTATTATATTTTTGATACCTCCTAAATCAATGGCATAAAAACAAAACCCTATTAAGTTATTGTTTAAGTAACACAACTCGAAATGCATATCATCTCTTTTGCCTTGTACATTAACTCTTTGACGAGCAAATTTTATTAAATCCTCAGTATTTTCTGTATCCATATTTATTTCCTTACAATATGGAATCCACATATTTAGTAATAGTTGAAAATGTTCTTTATTATCTTTCTTAATTTGATTGAACGTTAAATCTTTCAAAAACTTCCTCCAATTTTTCTTTTTAATTTATTATAATTTAGATATTTTCATATGTTTCAAAATCACAGAGTCCTTTTGTGACTTTGAAAAATCTAATCACATTTAATTTCAAAATAATTACAAATTATACATTTATTATCATCTAAACAAAAATTTCTTTTTGCATCACAATCTGTAATGATTGTTGAAATAGCAACATTAATACCATAATACTTTTTATATTCGTTTGATATTATAATCAATTTAGGAATTCTATTATCATTTTTATTAAACAAAACATAAGCGCATTTATTATTATCAGCCAAAAATATTAACTCCAGATTATCAGAACTGCCTATTTGCATTAATGGTAACTCGTTTTGAATAAACAAGTTTTCAACAAACTCATAATCCTCTTCATTAAATGTTCTATATTGTAACAACTCAATTGTTTCTTTAACTGATCTACGCATAAATAATTTATCATAGCTACAAAATCTATTTACTTCTTCATAGCAACAAGGAATAAAACCAACTTTAGTGTGAGCTGTAATAGATGGGATATTTTTTTCATTGATATAAGCATATAAAGTGTATTGATATTGATCTAGATAATCAATCGCTTTCGATAATAAATATGTATAATAACCCATTCCTCGATATTCATTTTTCGTATAAACATCATCAAACAAGCCCTTATCAAAATGCAAATACGGATAATAACTATTAAATGCTAAGTAACATGAAATTTTTGAGACCAATTCATTTTTATCATTCCATAATGTAAAAATTGTTGGTTTTCTACATGAATCACGTTGAAAAAAATTTGATAATATCCGCATTTCTTGATCATATGTTGTTCCTTTTAGTGCCGCTAAATTAGAGATTAAATTACTTTCTAAAAATGAAAAGATTCTAAAATAAAGTTTATTTACCTCTTTTTCTAATATTAGCATGTTATTATCAGGAGATATTTCATTTGTACTATAAAACCCATATTTTAGATAAAATGGTAAGACTTTATCATTTGTTGTTAAATACATTTTTTCGACACCTAAACAAGCAAATTGATGTTCTAAATATTGTAATAACATAGTTCCCATACCTGGTTTATTTTTTATTCTTCTGCTTTTTACAATATAAAGTTCCATTACATATCCGTAACCAACCTTTTTATAACCACTATCATTTTGGTCATCTACTTTTCCATAAATAAATCCAACAATTGGTTTATTTCCCATATAACTATAGTCTAAATAAGCTAGGATTAAAAATCTCTTTTCAGTCATCTTTTGTTTAATCGAAAACAAAAATTTATTAGCTTCCTCCTCAGTTAATTCTAATCCATCAATTTCAAAGTTATAATCTATGAACATTTTTTTGAATTGCTTGATTTCATATGAATTATTAAAATCCAATTTTTTAAAATTTAAATACATTACATCATCCTTTCAACAGTAAATAAAAAAATACTTATGACAGAATCATAAGTACAAAAATCTAACTGTTGATTAGGACTCAAATCCACAGTAGCCAAAATTACTTTCAATTCTATCATATCTTAAAATTGTTTTCATAATGACCACCTGCCTTTCACAAATATTGTTTTTGCAATTTATTATAACACTATATATCATAAATGTAAATATATGGGTTGAATATCTTATTAATTCTCATTTATGATATGCATATTAATATAATCTAATTTTATCCGGCCAAGTTTCCTTTGTTGCTATTTTCCAAGTCTTATCAATGTATTGGCGAGTATAAGATTGCTCTAATAAATGATAACGATATATACCTTTTTTAGTTAAAACGTATCCTTCTGATGTTTTTTTAATAAACCCAAACATAACACCTATTTTTAATTCATATTTAAATAACTGTTCTAAGTCTTTGTGAAAGAGTTTTTTAAAACTCTTATTATTAATTCTTAACGTATAACAATTCCAAAACATCCAGTAAAGCGCTCTAGTTCGTTCTGTAAAATTGAGGGTAAGCGCCGTAGGTATCTTATTATTTTGGACTGTATTAATATATTCATTGACGGAAAACGTATTAATTTTAAACTGATTCATTAATAGTGTTGTTGCACTAGGACCAAACCCAATGAAGCTGTCTCTTGTAATAGATGAATACATTTCCCTGTCTGGCTTTCCAAATGTCCAAACAGCCGTTCTTGTACAATTTTGTTCCTCACTTACCGTTTCAAGATAATCTAATAGTATCTTTTTATCTCGTCTACCTAATGGTTTACTTTTGTTTTCAGTATAAGAGAAATCAATAAATGGATATGTTGAAACTTGTGTTGCGCCTTCATTAAATGCAGTTGTAAAGTCTTTTCTTAATCCTTCTTTACTTTGACCACTAATACCAAAGATGAGGTCAACATCAATCGTTTTAAAACCAAAGTCGGAAGCCAATCTGACTTTTTTAGCACCATCAAAATAAGTTCTACCAAGAACATGCAAACATTGCTTATTAAATGATTGTATGCCAATGCTAATCATCTCAAATCCGATTGTTTTGAGTTTTGTTAGGTTTTCTTTTGTTACATCGTTAGGATGTAGTTCAATAGCTAAACAACATGTTATATCAAAATTATTTTGTAATGCTGTTACAACCAAATCGAGTTCATCAATCATGAGTGCTGGTGACCCGCCACCAAAATAAACACTCGTTATTTTGTTTTTATAATTATTGTTCTCTCCAACCAAGTTAATCTCTTTTATTAAGGCTTCACAATATGATTTCGCCAAAGATTTATTATACTTAACTTTATTATAAGGACAAAAATCACATATTGTTTCACAAAATGGAATATGAACATATATACCTAATTCAGGAACATCTAAATTTAGGTCATTATTTGATACATTTGTAAATTCGAATGGTTTAAATGATCTTGTTAATAGTATTCTTAATAATTTCGTAATCATAGATGCTCCTAATAATAATTTTGATATTCTTGATCATATCATAAATGACACTATTTTTTTCCTTTTTAAGATTTTAGTTAATGTTTAATGAATCCTTTCTCAAATCATTTTTATTAAATCTTTTGAATTTCAGTTATCATTAAATATAGGTAAAATAACGAACATAAAAAAAGAATAAAAGATTTTAGCCTAACAGTTTAAAAACAATCGATTAAAAAACTTTACTATTGATTAATTTCCAGTAGCAAATAATACTATAAATACTAATGTGATAGATAGACCTGTTAAAAATCCATAAAGGATTTTTTTCCAAATAGGAAGAAAGAGTCTAGAACAACCACTTTTAAATATATGTATAAAAGGCAAAGGAATAATGATGAAATAAAAACCTCCTAAAAGTATAAAAACACCAGTTGCAATCGCAAGAATTATTGCGATTATTAATTTCAATAAGTTCACATCACCACTTAAATAAAACATAAAGCTTAATCCAATTAAAATAAGTGGATACACAATTGCACATAAATAACAACAATCTCTTTTATCGTCCTCTCCATAATATTCATCCATAATAACACCTCTCAAATCATAATTTTTAATATTAATTTTAAACCAATTATATAATACTAAATTATAATAATTGCTCATTTTTTTATAATAATTCCATCAAACTTTTTTTTATTAGCCATCTTTTTAATCTTATATATTTTTTTTCTTAAATATTATTCGACCCAAGTTATAAAACACAATAATTCCAACAATATAGACTATTGCTAAAGATAACACCGTATAGGGAACCAGCCCAGAAAAAATATCTGAAATTTTTGTATAAGAAGAAACGTCGAATAAAGTATATTTTATACTAGGAAAAATTACTTTTATAATGTATGGTAAGATAAAAACTGATAATGTAACAAGATATTTTAAGGACACTTTTTTACATAAAGCAGCAATAAATTGTCCAATTGAAAGCCAAAATGTTATTCCTAATAGTAAAACTCCATGTTGAATTAAAAGGATTTTCCATAGGGAAAAAAATTGATAATTTTCAAATGTAACAGAAAACATTCTGTTCAATACAATTTCCGATAAACCAAGGACACGTATATTAGTTAAATAAGGATTACCTTTATGAATTAAACTGCTTTCATAACTAATCATGTCAGGTCTGATACTTTCAATCGAATTTTTATTGATTAGGATCGGATAATTCAACCCATAAAAACCATTATTAATACCATTAATTATCAAAATCAAAATTAATGGGATAATGAATATTACCATTAACCATATAAATGTTTCCAAAAATCTTCGATAAAATAATTTACTCCGATTCGCTTTCAAAAATAAGTTCATTTTCAAACTGTCATCCTTATAATTAACTGACATTACTCCGAGGATTATAGCTAATAAAAAGATGATATTTGGAAAGTTACTAGAGTAAATACTATATATAAAGCTGTGGGGGTTTGTTGAAAAGGGGAGTTGCATTGGAATTCCTTTTACATATAAATCATAATAATAAAAAAAGGAATAAGTTATTTCTAAGATCGCATAATAATCCTCAAAAAAACGTCTATTGTCATTATTATGAACATCCATTAATTGATAATCTAATATTTCAATTATTTCATTAAATTTATCAGTTCCAAAGTATTGTTCAGGACTTTGCATATATTTATCTTGTTGCGGTTCTAGTTCAATCCACTCATCATTTAATGATGTACACTCCAACCAATAGAATAACCACCACTTTGCACTAAATAAATTGGCATTATGATAGTCATTGTTTTCTATTGATTCAACAATGCTCCTACTTATATCAATAACATATTGATGATATTGTTTTTCTTCACTTGTTGTATGTTGAGATTTTAAATAATGATTTCGGTATTGTTCTTCTAACATTGCAACATTTTTCATTCCTCTTAAGTATCTATTGTTATTTTTATTGTTTTCGGATTGATAATAGGCTAACGTCACTACAAGAAAAATGAAAATGCAAATCATTAAAACGTATGTTACTGTTCTTTTAAATCTATCTTTTAGGCTATATAAAATATTCATATTAAACCTCATTTTAAATCCTGAAATTGAATTGTTAATATCGTTATGCCGTTGCAAACTATTAGCAAAATCAAGTAAAAAAATAAATTAACTGCAAATCCATTAATTAAAGAGCCAAATGAATTGAGTGATGAAAATATCCAATAATTCCAAAAATTATTTTCCATAGGAATCATTTGTCTAAATGATGTATCAATTATTAAAAGGACAGAAATGATGATTAATGTTTCATCGGTTTTTTTTATAATAATTGAAGTTAATATAACAAAGGTAATATAAAAAAGAATTGATATCAAAATATTTGGAATAATCTTATCCAAAACGTTTTTAAAGGCAACGATGTCACTTTTTACTCTTATCGGATAAATCCAACTTCCAAAATCATTTTTAATGGTTATAAGCAAAAAACTAAAAAGTAACTGGGTTAATATTAAAATAAATATAAACAAAACCGTTGCTACCCATTTGGTAAAGTAAATATTCATTCTAGAAAACTTATTGGAATAAATGGTTTTATAAAAGCCCGATTCATAATCTCTAGTGAAAACAGTGCAGCTCAAAAAGATTATAATAAACATCCAAAAAATACTAAAAGGATAAGAAAACAACAGTACCAAATAATTGGTGAATACAACATCATACTGTGATTTCAAAGGTAGAATGTCATGCTCAAGCAAATATTCAACCTCTTTTAGTTCATATTCTAGATCGATTAATTCATAGTTCTTACCCTCTGAATTAATTTTTAAAAATTCATAATTACTGATCATTAATTCTAAGCATTCTTTTCTTATCTCAAGGCGACGTTTATCAGAGGTATTGATAATCAGATTTAATAAAAAACGATAATCACGAAGAAATTTAGCTTCCTCATAGCCTTTATCAATCAATTGTAAATATAACTCTGCTTGTTCTTCGGTTATATTCGGTAATCCAAGCAAGTCATTATAATAACTTATTTGTATATAAATTCTTTTTTCTTCTTCTTCTCTGAAATCGACTTCTTCTGCCAAAAAGATAAGATTTTCTTTTATTGCTCGTTCATTCAATTCTGTTAATAGTGATACTAAACCAACTTGAATAACAAATCCTAAGATTATATATATAATCGTAAATTTATTCCATAATCTTTTTATTTCAAACCTAATCATGCCTTTATCCATTGGTTTCCCCATATAAAACTCGATATGTTTCTTCAATATCTTCACTTACTGGAGTAAAGGAATTTATTAAGACATCAAGATTCACTAATTCTTTAATAAATTGATTAATATAATCTTTCTTAAAATTAACTAGAAGATCAGTTCTATCAAATCGATAGTTTGTAATAATATCTAGATTTTTTAATTCATCAAGGTACTTTATTAATACTTGATTAGTTATATCATAATTATGATTTATTGATATTTTATATTCACTTTGGTATAAAGCCATAAGTTCATCTTTATCAATAAATTTTCCTTCATTTAAAAATAGTTTTCTTGTTGAAATCTTTTCTAGTTCTAACAACTGATGTGATGATATTAAAATTCCACACCCATTGTTACTAAGTTTGGTTATAAATGATCTAAACTCAAATACACCTGATGGATCTAGTCCGTTAAATGGTTCATCTAAAATTAGATAATCTGGGTCTTTTATTAAAGCTATCCCAAATGCTAGTCTTTGTTTCATACCCATCGAATAGGTATTGACATTTCTCTTAATTCCCTCTCCGATACCAATTAACTCAATTATTTCGATTAATTTTCCTTTACTAGCTCCAGCTAAACTAGCGGCAAGCTTCAGATTATCAATACCGCTAAGGAATTGGTATAAACCCGGAGATTCAATCATAAAACCAACTTTATTCAAGATTCGATGATTCTTTGGATTTACCTCAAAATTATCAATCATTATCTTTCCTGCAGATGGATAAACTAAAGAGGCAATACATTTCATAGTGGTTGATTTTCCAGAACCGTTAGGACCAATCAAAGCAACGATTTCTCCTTTTTCAACTTTAAAACTTATCCCATCCAGAGCTTTCTTTTCTCCATATGTTTTAAATAAATTAATTACTTCAATCATTTATACAGTCTCCTAAAAATAAAAAATTCAACTATGGGTTGAATAAATTACAAAATATTTTAAATGGACTTATTTACCCAACATTAATTATATCATATAATTTTAAATGTGAAAATAGAATTGTAAAAAAATGGAATAAGAATCATTTCTGTTAATTATATTTTTTCTATTCATTTATTTCCCTAAAGCATTAATTTAATAATAATTCCATCAGTTATTTTATTAGTCACATTATTCTTAAAAAATGAAATATGAGCATTTGATATATTTTTCTAGTAAAAGTAAAATGAAAGTGCTATAATTTATATGTACAGGGAGAATTAAAAATGAAAAAATTAAAAACGGTAACTTTTATAATGTTTTTATGTATTGTATTATGTGGTTGTGGATTATTTTATCCTTTAGAAGCAAACCCTTTAAATATAAAACCGGAATTCGACGGGGGAAAAGGTACTGTTGAAGACCCTTATCTTATATCGACCCCCAAACAATTTTATGAAATTAGATGGAAAAATCGTGCTAATTATAAATTAACAAAAGATATCGATTTTAATGACTTTTCTTATCAACAAGAAAAAGAAGGCGATTTAGTTCCTGGTTATAAACCAATTGCTATGTTTATGGGGTCAATTGACGGAGATGGTTATACAATCAGAAATTTTTATTTCCATGACCATAATTATAATCGAATGGGTTTATTTGGAATAATTAAAAACGCAACTATCAAAAATTTAGGAATACAAGGCTTTAATTACACACAAACTGAATCGATTTTAAAAAATCAATTTACTAAAGACTCCAATGAAAATTTTTTTGGCTTTTTAGCTGGAGAAAGTATTGATAGCACCATCAGTTCGTGTAAATTTGAATATGCTAGTAATGAGATTAATTTAATCAGCACAAAAAATACTGCCTTTGGCGGAGTGGTTGGAGTGAATCGAGGCACTATTAGTGATATCTTCCTTACCGGCATGATGCAAACAAGAGCATCTGAGGGAACAGTTGATGATTATTTTAATTTTAAGACTGGTAATGTTAGCGGAATTAATTACGGAGATATATCCTATTGCTTTATTTCTTCATCAATCTTACTATTTAATGACCTAAGTACAAATGGATATCTTGGTGGAGTAACGGGCTATAATTACGGAGAAATAAAATATATTAATCTCAAAGGCATGTTTAATGCAACCAATCTCAAAGTATCAGAAAGCGTGCATGTTGGCGGATTGGTTGGATATGCAGATAAAGATTCAACAATCAGTGATTGCTTTCTTTATAATTTATCTTTAGTAGCTTATGATAAAAATTATTATGTAGGTGGACTAATCGGAACCCAACACGAAGAATCAGGAGTCATAACCAACTGTGCAGTTAATTTTTTAGACTTTTTTTCTATGAATGATGTGAAAATGATTGATAAGAAGTGCGGATTTATAGCTGGCGTTGGTTATCATGAATCATATCAAAATGTATACTACTTTTCTAGTAATACAGGTATAAAAGTATTTGGAAATAGCGATCAGGATTTGACAGAATTTCACATTTCAGATATTTTTGATCAAAACACCTTTGAAAATTGGGATTTTCCAAATACCTGGATGATGAGTGTTCTTCCTATCTTACGTTTTAATGAACGTATATGGATATATTCTGATCCACATGATTATTTTCTAAGGGCATTTATAAAATAGATTG